>JAABUV010000268.1_pt1 | contig 80614 bp, 70 predicted proteins | sample 5559971 | NCBI WGS metagenome assembly JAABUV01 (sample SAMN10711881, study PRJNA513362) | rock metagenome | isolation source: Antarctica rocks | place: Antarctica: Victoria Land, Knobhead nord | collected 2015-12-19 | reverse complement strand
CATGGGCAAGCTGAAGCGTTTCAAGCGCGTCGCGTTCAGATGCGAGAAGACCGCAGAAAGCTACGCAGCACTCGTCGCCTTCGCTTGCTCAATGATCTTGGTCAAATCCGTCCACACGGCCTAGTGTGCCGCCATGCGCTACATCTCCACCCGCGGCCACGCCCCCGCGCGCGACTTCGCCGGCGTGCTCCTGGCAGGGCTCGCCGAGGACGGCGGCCTGTTCGTGCCCGAGACCTGGCCAGGCCTGTCCGCCGCCGACCTGCGCGCGATGCGCGGGCTGCCGTACGCCGAGGTCGCCGCCCGGGTGATGCAGCCCTTCCTGGGCGAGAGCGTGCCGTTCGCCACGCTGCAGCGCCTGTGCCGCGAGGCGTACGGCCCCGGCTTCGGCCACCCCGCGGTGGCGCCGCTGGTGCAGCTCGGCCCGAACCTGTGGTCGCTGGAGCTGTTCCACGGGCCGACGCTGGCGTTCAAGGACATGGCGATGCAGCTGCTCGGGCGGCTGTTCGACCACGTCCTGGCCGAGCGCGGCGAGCGGGTCACCATCGTGGGCGCCACCTCGGGCGACACCGGCTCGGCCGCGATCGAGGCGTGCCGCGACCGCCGCCGGATCGACGTCGTCGTGCTCCATCCCGAGGGCCGCACCAGCGAGGTGCAGCGCCGCCAGATGACCACGGTGCACGCCCCCAACATCGGCAACATCGGCGTGGACGGCACCTTCGACGACTGCCAGGACCTGGTGAAGGCGATGTTCGCCGATGCGCCGTTCCGCGCCGAGATGCGGCTGTCGGCGATCAACTCGATCAACTGGGCGCGAATCGCGGCGCAGATCCCGTACTACGTGTACGCGGCGCTCTCGCTGGGCGCGCCGGAGCGCGAGGTGGCGTTCAGCGTGCCCACCGGCAACTTCGGCAACGTGTTCGCGGCCTGGGCGGCGCGGCGCATGGGCCTGCCGATCAGCCGGCTGATCGTGGCCAGCAACCGCAACGACATCCTGGTGCGCTTCCTGGACGCCAACGACATGAGCGCGCGCGGCGTGGAGCCGTCGCTGTCGCCGTCGATGGACATCCAGGTCAGCTCCAACTTCGAGCGCCTGCTGTTCGAGCTGCTGGACCGCGACCCCGCCGCCACCGCGCGCAGCATGGCGGCGTTCCGCGCGGGCGGGCACATGCCGGTGCCCGAGGTGGCGTGGCAGCGGGCGCGCACCCTGTTCCACGGCTTCCGGCTCGACGACGCGGGCACGCTGGCCGAGATGGCGCGCCTGGACGCGGAGTGCGGCTACGCGGCCGACCCGCACAGCGCCATCGGCATCGCCGCCGCCCGCGCGCTGCCGACGCCGCACCTGCCGGTGATCGCGCTCGCCACGGCGCACGGGGCGAAGTTCCCCGACGCGGTGGAGCGCGCGGTGGGGCGGCGCCCCCCGCTGCCAGCGCGCCTGTCCGACCTATATGAGCGAGAGGAACGTTTCTCCCGCGCGCCCGCCGACCTCGGAGCCATCGAGGCGCTGGTGCGCGCCTCCGTACGAAGGAACGCCGCATGACCGTCGCCTCTGGCTCCACGCACGCCGGGACAGCCTCCGCCCAGACCTCCCAGGCCGGGACCTCTCAGGCTGGGACCTCCCATGCTGAGGCCACCCATGCTGGGGCCACAATGCCTGCCGCCGACGCCGCGCCCGGCGCGTCCGATGCGGTGCGCGTCACCCGCCTGCCCTCGGGCCTCACCGTGGTCACCGAGCGCATGGAGCGCGTCGAGACGGTGAGCTTCGGCGCCTACGTCGCGACCGGGACGCGCAACGAGGAGGCGGCGGAGAACGGCGTGTCGCACTTCCTGGAGCACATGGCGTTCAAGGGCACCGCGCGCCGCAACGCCGCGGAGATCGCCGAGGCGGTGGAGAACGTGGGCGGCCACATCAACGCCTACACCGCGCGCGAGCAGACCGCCTACTACGTCAAGATGCTCAAGGAGGACCTGGCGCTCGGCGCCGACATCATCGGCGACATCCTGACCCACAGCGCGTTCGCGCCCGACGAGCTGGAGCGCGAGCGCGGCGTGATCCTGCAGGAGATCGGCCAGGCCAACGACACGCCCGACGACATCATCTTCGACCACTTCCAGGAGACCGCGTACCGCGACCAGCCGATGGGCCGCCCGACGCTCGGCACCGAGGCGATCATCCGCGACCTGTCGCGCGACAGCATCGCCGGCTACATGCGCCGCCACTACGCCGCCGGCAACGCGGTGGTCGCCGCCGCCGGCGCGCTGGAGCACGAGCAGGTGCTCGACCTCGTGCGCGAGCATTTTTCCGACCTTCCCGCCGTGATGCCGCACCGGGCGAGCGCCGGCCAGTACACCGGCGGCGAGTTCCGCGAGGAGCGCGACCTCGACCAGGTGCACATCACCCTGGGCTTTCCTTCGGTGCCGTACGGCGACCCGGACTACTACCCGACGCTGCTGCTCTCCACCCTGCTCGGCGGCGGCATGTCGTCCCGCCTGTTCCAGGAGATCCGCGAGAAGCGCGGCCTCGTGTACTCGGTCTATTCGTTCAACGCCCCGTTCATGGATTCCGGCCTGTTCGGCATCTACGCCGGCACCGGCGAGAAGGAGGCCGCCGAGCTGATGCCCGTCGCGCTGGAGGAGCTGCGGCTCGTGCAGTCCACCGTGCGGCAGGCCGAGGTCGACCGGGCGCGGGCGCAGGTCAAGGCGTCGCTGCTGATGTCGCTGGAGAGCACCGGCAGCCGCTGCGAGCAGCTCGCCCGCCAGATCCAGGTGTTCGGCCGCCCCGTGCCGACCGCCGAGACAGTCGCAAAACTCGCCGCGGTGGGGGTGGCCGACGTGCAGCGCGCCGCCGCCCGCATCTTCCGAGGCAGGCCGACGCTCGCGGTGATGGGCCCGGCGGAGAAGGTGCCGAGCCTGGCCGCCATCGTCGACCGGCTCGCGGCATGAGCGCCGCCCTTGCCGCTCCCGCCGACACGCTGGGCCGCGCCGAGGAGCACCTGTCCGCGCTGATGGCCCGCGCCCGCGCCGCCGGCGCCGACGCCGCCGACACGGTGCTGGTCGCCGGCACCTCGGTCTCGGTGTCGCGCCGCCTCGGCCAGACCGAGCACCTGGAGCGCGCCGAGGGCGTGGACCTCGGCCTGCGCGTGTTCGTCGGCCGCCGCTCGGCCATCGTCTCCGCGTCCAGCCTCGACCCCGCCCGCTTCGACGCCCTGGCGCAGCGCGCGGTGGCGATGGCGCGCGTGGTGCCCGAAGACCCGTACGGCGGCCTGTCCGGCGAGGTGACGCCGCCACAGGGCCTCGACGCCCTCGACCTGTGCGACACGACCCCCGAGCCGGACGTCGCGGCGCTCACCGAGCGCGCCGCCGCCGCCGAGGACGCCGCCCGCTCCGTGCCCGGCATCACTAACTCCGAGGGCGGTGAGGCCGGCTACGGCCGCACCCGCGTCTGGCTGGCGACCTCGGCCGGGTTCGCCGGCTCCTACACCCGCACCGGGCATTCGGTGTCCGCGACCGCGCTGGCCGGCGCCGGCACCGGCATGGAGCGCGACTACGACTACCACTCCGCCGTGCACCTGGAGGACCTGGAGGACGCCGCCACGATCGGGCGTTCCGCCGCGGAGCGTGCGCTGGCCCGGCTGAACCCGACGCGCCCGCGCACCACCACGCTGAGCGTGGTGTATCACCCGCGCTGCGCCGGCAGCCTGATCGGCCACCTGGTCGCCGGCATCAACGGCGCCTCGATCGCCCGCGGCACATCGTTCCTCAAGGACAGCCTGGGCAGGCAGGTGTTCGCCCGCGGCATCCAGGTGATCGACGACCCCCGCCGCCGCCGCGGCCCGCGCTCGCGCCCGTTCGACGGCGAGGGCACGCCGACGGCCACCCGCGCGATCGTCGACGACGGCGTGCTCGACACCTGGCTGCTCGACAGCCGCACCGGGCGCCAGCTCGGCATGGCCACCACCGGCCACGCGGCGCGCGGCACCGGCGGCCCGCCCTCGCCGTCGTCGACGAACCTCTACCTCGCGCCGGGCGACGCCACGCCGGCCGAGCTGATGGCCGACATCCGCGAGGGCCTGTTCATCACCGAGCTGATCGGCTCCGCGATCAACGGCCTGACCGGCGACTACAGCCGCGGCGCGTCGGGGTTCATGATCCGCGACGGCGCGCTGGCCGAGCCGGTCTCCGAGATCACCGTCGCCGGCAACCTCGTGCAGATGTTCGCGCGGATGCAGCCGGCGAACGACTTGGTGTTCCGCCGCGGCACGGACTCGCCCAGCGTGCGGGTGGACGGGATGACGCTGGCGGGGGCCTGAAGCAGGCAGGGCTGAGGCCCCACCTTCAAACGTGGGCCTCAAACTCCGCCAAAGGCAAACCTTTGGAATCCATTACTTAAAGGGGCCGGTCCAGGGGCGGCTCGCCCCTGGCGGGTCCGGGCAGAGCCCGGCCTTGCCTGCTGCCTTCCTCCGGCCCGCCCGCAGTATGGCAATGCCCCTTGCCGCATCCCATATCCATCGCGTCACTGGAACGGACCCCTCCGATGCGCCGCATGTTTTCCGTCCTTGTCGTGCTCCTGGCCGTGGCGCCAGGCCTGGCTCTGGCGCGACCGGGCCTGGGCGGCTCGTTCGGCAGCCGCGGCATGCGCACCTACTCCGCGCCGCCGACGACCTCGGTGGCGCCGTTCGCGGCGCAGCCGATGCAGCGCAGCTTCGCGCCGCGCGCCGAGCCCGGCCTCTCGCCCAGCCCGGGCCTGGCGCCCAGCCCCGGCTTCGGCGCGCAGCCGGCGTTCGGCGGCGGGATGTCGCGCCGGGGGATGTTCACCTCCGGCCTGCTCGGCGGCCTGGTGGGCGCGGGCATCGGCGGCATGCTGTTCGGCCACGGGATGTTCGGCGGCATGGACGGCGGCGCCAGCTTCCTCGGGCTGCTGCTGCAGATCGGGATCGTGGTGCTGATCGGGCGCTGGCTGTACCGGCGCTTCGCCGGCGGCGGGCAGCCGGCGTTCGCCGGGCGCGGTCCCGGCGGCGGGCTGGGCGGCGCCCTAGGCGGTCTCGGCGGCATGATGCGCAACGGCGCGGCGCAGGCGCGGCCCGCGATGTCGCCCGGCGGGCAGGCGGGCGCACGGGGCACGGCGCTGACGGTCACGCCGGACGACTACCGCGCGTTCGAGCAGGTGCTGCGCGACGTGCAGGCCGCCTGGTCGGGCGCCGATGTCGCGGCGCTGCAGCGCCTGGCGACCCCGGAGATGGTCAGCTACTTCGGCGAGCAGCTCGCGGAGCAGGCCAGCCGGGGCGTGCGCAATGCCGTCACCGCGGTCACCCTGGACCGCGGCGACCTGTCCGAGGTCTGGAGCGAGGGCTCGCGCGAGTACGCCACGGTGGCGATGCGGTTCTCGATGCTCGACGTCACCGCGGATGGCGCGGGGCGCGTGGTCGACGGCAGTGCCACCGAGCGGGTCACGGTGACGGAGCTGTGGACGTTCCTGCGCTCGCGCGGCGGACGCTGGCTGCTGTCGGCGATCCAGCAGACGCGCTGACTGCGGGGCGCAAGCAAGGCCGGGCCCTGCCTGGACCCGCCAGGGGCGAGCCGCCCCTGGACCGGCTCTCCTGAAGCAGGTGGATTCCAAAGAGTTGCCTTGGCGGAGTTTGAGGCGGCGCCTCGCCCTTGCTTCCTGCCTCCGTGGCGCCCGCACTTGCCTTTGCCGGGGCCGCGCGCCATTTGCCAGGGTGGCGTGCCGGGTTCAACCGGCCGGAGGGCGCAGCCGCGCGGCCGGCCCTGCTGTGGAGAGTGGACATGGGTAGCTTGAGCATCTGGCATTGGCTGATCGTGCTGGCGGTGGTGCTGGTGCTGTTCGGCGGCGGCAACAAGGTCAGCTCGCTGATGGGCGACTTCGCCAAGGGCATCAAGTCGTTCAAGAAGAACATGGCCGACGACGGCGACGCGTCGATGGAGGCCACCGCCGACCGCCCCGCCGGCACCATCGCGGCGCCGGGCGTGACGACGGCGGCCGGCACCACGACCACGCGCGAGACCACGACCGTCCACCACGGCTGACCCAGGCCGGCCCGGGCTGCTCGCGGAGGCACGAACGCCTCTCAAGTGCCCGATCCGGGTTGTCCCGCGGTATACATACTAGACCTTGTGGTTATACCCGAACCGTCCACAAGTTTCTGTGCCGGGCGCGTTGAGAACCGGTCCACGCTCCTCTAGGCTGCACCGCATGTAGTGGTTGCCGCAGCCCGGAGTACACCAGATGGACTGGACCGACGCCGTCATCCTGAGCCTGCGCGCCCTGTGGGACGAGGGGCTGTCCACCGCGGAGATCGGCCGCCGTCTTGGCGTCACCAAGAACGCCGTGGTCGGCAAGGCGCACCGCCTGGAGCTCCCGGCGCGGCCTTCGCCGATCCGGCGCGGCGTCGGCCCTGCCGCACCCCGCCGCGCCACCGGCCCGACGCTGCCTTCCATGGAACAGCCGGACGCCCCGCCGCCTCTACCGGACCAGGGCGAGCGGGCCGGCAACCGGCTCGCGCCGCACGCCGCGGCCCGCCCCGACAATGCCGCCCCCCCTCCTGCGCCGGACCTCGCGGTGGCAGCGCCAAGGGTCGCCGCGCCGATCGCCGCCCTGCCCGTCGCCCCGGCGGCGACTCGGCCCGCCGTGGCGACGGCGCCGGCCGGGGACGCGCCCAGGAGCGAGCCCGTCGCGCCGCCGGAGGCGCCTCGCCTGGTTCCGGTGCGCGCGGCGGCGGCGCCGCGCCCCGTGTCGTCGCCCCGGCGGACGCGGGTGGTGGCGTGCTGCTGGCCGATCGGCGAGCCGGGCACCCGCTCGTTCCGGTTCTGCGACGCGGAGTCGATGGCCGGCAAGCCGTATTGCGACACCCACGCCCAGCTCGCCTACGTGAAGGTGCGCGACCGCCGCGACGACGCGGCCTGACGCCACGGGCGATGCTCGCGAGCGGCCCGGCCGACAAGTCCGGGCTGCGCCGCGCGGGTGAGGAGACCCGGCCTCGTCGCCGGCCGACACGGTGGGGCCAATGCCGATCTCCTATGCGCCGGGCCTGTCTCTGGACGAGGGCGAGCTGGTGTTCCGCTTCATCCACGCCTCCGGGCCGGGCGGGCAGAACGTCAACAAGGTCGCCAGCGCGGTGCAGCTGCGCTTCGACCTGCGCGGCTCGCCCTCGGTGCCGGAGCGGGTGCGCGTGCGGGCGCAGCGCCTCGCCGGGCGGCGGCTGACCCTGGACGGCGTGGTGGTGATCGCGGCCAGCCGGTTCCGCTCGCAGGAACGCAACCGCGAGGACGCGGTCGGCCGCCTGGTGGAGATCCTGCGCGAGGCGGCCGAGCCGCAGATCGCGCGGCGGGCGACGCGGCCGTCGCTCGGGGAGAAGCGGCGGCGGCTGGAAGGCAAGGCGCAGCGGTCCACCACCAAGCGGCTCAGGGGCAGGGTCGAGGACTGAAGCAGGCAAGGTTGAGGCTCTGCCTCAAACTCCGCCAAAGGCGAGCCTTTGGAATCCATTACTTCGACAAGTGGTTTCCAAAGGCTTGGCCTTTGGCGGAGTCCAGAGGCGGAGCCTCTGGCCTTGCTTGCCGGACCACTCACATTCAAGGGCCGTTGGTATTATACCAACGGCCAAGTTGGCTGACACATGAGGAGTTCGCCGACCCTCGATTGGCGTACGTCACTCAATGAAGCCGAGCGTATTACAGGTTCGGCCACCGTGCCGTGCGCTGCCGTTCCTGCTCCGGCGTGAGGGTGCGCGGCCCGTCCGCCACCTCGCGCGGCAGGTTCGGCACGGCGGCGGGGTCGGCCCAGCAGTCCACGGCGCCGAGGCTGCGCGTGCAGTAGGGCGGCGGCGCGGGCGGCGCCTCCTTCTCCCGGCAGTAGGTCTGCCCGCGGTCGAGCCGCACGATCGAGCAGTCGCGCCCGCTCGCCCCGGAGAACGCCAGGTCGAACAGCCCGCGGTGGAACGTCGCCACCGAGGCCAGGTCGGCGAGGCCGAGCGCCACCGCCGGCGTGGCCGGCGGCGTGCAGCCCCCCAGCGCCACCGCCAGCGCCAGCGCGCCGGGCAGCGCGCGCCGCAGCGCCGGGCGGGCGGCGCGGCGCGGAACGGGAAAGGGGGCGCACATGGCCGCACCATGCGCCGCAGGGCATGAACCAATCCTTTCCGCCCGGCGCGACGCGGCCGAGGCAGAAGGCAAGGCAGACAGCAAGGCCGGGCTCTCCCTCCGCTGCCCATTCCAACAACCCAAGTGGGTTGTCGGAACCTTTGGGCGGCTCCGCCCGGACCCGCCAAAGGCCGAGGCCTCTGGAAATCAATTTACTTAAGTAATGGATTCCAAAGGCTTGCCTTTGGCGGAGTTTGAGGCGGAGCCTCAACCTTGCCTTCTCGCCGCCTTTGCAAGCCCCCGAGCACCCCGCCCTGCGCGGCCCAGCGGCCCGAAGACTCTTGCCCCGCGCCCTGGCATTCGCCCGGTGCGGACGCATGTTCCTGTCCTGGGACAAGCACCGCAGCCGTCGCCGCGGGGGTCCACGCAGGGCGGCCGCGGGCGCGCTCACCCGGGCGAGTCGGGCCCGGTGCCGCGGTCGCCGCCACATCAGGAGCGGCTCATGTTCGGCCTCGACGCCTTTCACCTGGCGCGTGCGCAATTCGCCTTCACCGTCGGCTTCCACATCATCTTCCCCGCCTTCTCCATCGGCCTGGCCAGCTACCTCGCGGTGCTGGAGGGCCTGTGGCTCCGCACCGGCAGGCAGGTGTACCTCGACGTCTTCCAGTACTGGCTGAAGATCTTCTCGATCGGCTTCGCGATGGGCGTCGTCTCGGGGCTGGTGATGTCCTACGAGTTCGGCACCAACTGGTCGGCGTTCTCCGACCGCGCCGGCCCGGTGATCGGCCCGATCATGGGCTACGAGGTGCTCACCGCCTTCTTCTTGGAGGCGGGCTTCCTCGGCGTGATGCTGTTCGGCATGGACAAGGTCGGGCCGCGCCTGCACTTCGCCGCCACCTGCCTGGTCGCGTTCGGCACGCTGCTGAGCGGGTTCTGGATCATCGCGGTGAACTCGTGGATGCAGACGCCCGCCGGCTACTCCATCGCGCCGGACGGCACCTTCCTGCCGGAGAGCTGGCTGCGCATCCTGTTCAACCCGTCGGTGTTCGTGCGCTACCCGCACATGATGCTGGCGGCGTTCCTCTCGGTCGCGTTCACCGTCGGCGCGGTCGGCGCGTGGCACATCCTCGGCGAGCGACGCCGCGGCGGGCGGCCGAACGAGGCCGCGCGCACCATGTTCTCCATGGCGCTGTGGATGGCCGTCATCGTGGCGCCGCTGCAGATCCTGGTCGGCGACATGAGCGGGCTGGAGGTGCTCAAGTACCAGCCGGCCAAGCTCGCCGCGATGGAGGGCAACTGGCACGCCGAGCGACGCGCGCCGGAGCTGCTGTTCGGCGTGCCCGACATGAAGGCCGGCGTCACCCGCCACAAGGTCGAGGTGCCGCTGCTCGGCTCGCTGATCCTGACCCACAGCCTCGACGGCGAGGTCCCCGGCCTCGACCAGTTCCCGCCCGAGAACCGGCCCAACGCGCAGATCATCTTCTACACGTTCCGCGCCATGGTCGGCCTCGGCATGCTGATGCTGCTCGCAGGCATCGCCGGCCTGCTGCAGCGGCTGCGCGGCCGGCTCTACACCAGCCGCGCGCTGCAGTGGGGCGTGGTCGCCATGGCGCCGTCCGGCTTCGCGGCGCTGCTGCTCGGCTGGGTCACCACCGAGGTCGGCCGCCAGCCGTTCACCGTGTACGGCCTGATGCGCACCACGGAGAGCGTGTCGCCGATCGCGGCCCCCGGCCTCGCCGCCTCGTTCCTGGCGTTCATCGTGGTCTACGCGGTGGTCTACACCGCGGGGTTCATCTTCCTGCTGCGCCTCGCCGCCCAGCCGCCGCAGCCCGGCGAGAGCGGCCCGCCCCAGGGCGTCCCGACCCGCACCGCCGGCATCACCCCGGGCCCGGCGGGCGCCGCGCCCGCGGCTTCCGGCCCGATGAGCGGCGGCGCCGTCGGCCAGTCCCACCCCGGGACGGCCCACCCCGGGACGGCCCACCCCGGGACGGCCCACCCCGGGACGGCCGCACGGCCCGGCGCCCGCGACCCGCTGCCGGCGGAGTAGGCGCCATGGACCCCGCCTCCACGCTCCCCGCCGCCCAGGCCAGCCTCGGGGGGCTCGCGGCCGCCCTGGGCGGTCCCGTGCTGCCGATCGTCGCCGCGGGGGTGATCGCGGTCGCCGTGCTGGCCTACGTGCTGCTCGACGGCTTCGACCTCGGCGTCGGCATCCTGTTCGCCGCCGAGCCGGAGCGCGAGCAGCGCGACGTGATGGTGAACTCCATCGCGCCGATGTGGGACGGCAACGAGACCTGGCTCGTGCTCGGCGGCGGCGGCCTGTTTGCGCTGTTCCCGCTGGCCTACGCCACCATCATGCCCGCGCTCTACCCGATCATCATCGGCATGCTGCTCGCCCTGATCTTCCGCGGTGTCGCCTTCGAGTTCCGCTTCCGCGCCACCAGCCGGATCGGCCGCTTCGGCTGGGACGCGTCGTTCTTCGCCGGCTCCACCATGGCGGCGTTCTTCCAGGGCCTCGCGCTCGGCGGGCTGCTGCAGGGCATCAAGGTCACTGGCCGCCACTACTCCGGCGGCTGGTTCGACTGGCTCACCCCGTTCTCGATCCTGTGCGGGGTCGCGGTGGTGATCGGCTACGCCCTGCTCGGCGCGTCGTGGCTGGTGTTCCGCACCGAGGGCGCGCTGCAGGACCGCTGCCGCCGCCATGCCCGCGTGCTCGGCATCGCCACGCTGGCGCTGATCGTGGCCGTCAGCCTGTGGACGCCGTTCCTCAACCCGCTGTTCCGCGCCCGCTGGTTCGGCTGGCCCGGCATCGCGCTCACCTCGCCGGTGCCGGTGCTGGTGGCGCTGCTGGCCTGGGGGTTCTGGGTCGGCCTGGAGCGGCGCCACCACGCCACCCCGTTCGCCTGCGCGCTCGGCGTGTTCGTGCTGTGCTTCGCAGGCCTCGGCATCAGCGTGTTCCCGATGATGGTGCCGCCGTCGATCACCATCTGGCAGGCCGCCGCCCCGCCGGCGAGCCAGATGTTCCTGCTCGTCGGCGCGGCCGTGCTGGTGCCCACGATCCTGATCTACACGGGCTACAGCTACTGGGTGTTCCGCGGCAAGGTCGGCACCGGGACGCACTACCATTGACCCGCCGGCTGCTGTGGTTCGCCGGGCTGTGGGCGGCGGGCGTGGTCGTGGTCGCGCTGGTGGCCACGGCGCTGCGGGCGGTGATCGGGCACTGAGGGGCGTGGGCTGGGCCCGAAGCAGGAAAGCAAGGTTGAGGCTCCGCCTCAAACTCCGCCAAAGGCAAGCCTTTGGAATCCACTACTTGAGGAAGGCCGGTCCAGGGCGGCTCGCCCTGGCGGGTCCAGGCAAAGCCCGGCCTTGCTTCCTGACAGGTCAATGTCAGGGTCCGCTGGCATCAGAAGGAGGCGACGATCGCCGTGACGTTGTCGCGGGCGAGCCGGCGCAGCGCCGCGTCCACCATGGCCTTCGCCGCGTCGCCGGGTCCGGCCATGGCCTTCGCGATCTCGGCGGCCGTCACCGTCGTGTAGAGCCCGTCGCTGCACAGCAGGAAGATGTCGCCGGGCCGCGTGTCCCCGATCACCTTGTCCACGGCAAGCTCGGCGCCGCCGGCGCCGACGGCCCTGGTGATGACGTTGCGGCGGGGATGGGTCGCCGCCTGCTCCTCGGAGATCATGCCGTCGCTGACCAGCTCCTGCACCATGCTGTGGTCCATCGTCAGCCGGAGCAGCACGCCATCGCGGAGCCGGTAGCCGCGCGCGTCCCCGGCCCAGAGGCAGGCGAAGTGCGCCTCGTGCACCACCAGGACCACCACGGTGCTGGCGACGGCGGACGCGGGCACCAGCGCGCCGCCGAGCCGCAGCAGCCGGTCGTGGGCGTCCTGCAGGGCGGCGCGGACCGCGGCCAGGCGCGCGGCTGGCGGCAGCGCGGCGGGGATGGCGTGCAGCGCCTCCACGATGGTCCGCGACGCCGTCTCGCCCCCGGCGTGGGCGCCCACGCCGTCGGCCACCGCGAACAGGCCGATCTCCGCGCGGCACAGCCAGGCGTCCTGGTTGACGGCGCGGACCGTGCCGGGATGGCTCGCCACGCAGTGCCGAGGCTCCGTCATGGCCCCAGCATCGCGGCGAAGCGCGCCGCGTCCGGCAGGCCGTCCCGGGCGGTGGGGCCGGTCCCGCCCTCCCCGGTCGCGCAGGACGACGCCCGCGAGCAGGCCGGGGCGCGCCACCAGGCCGGGGCCCGCCACCAGACCGAAGCGTCGGCGCGGCCCGGGGCCTCGACGGGGCCCGAGGCCTCAGCGGGGCCTGGGACCGGCAGGTCGTCGAGCCCGGCCGCGAACAGGCTCGGCGACAGGCCGAGCGCCAGCACGTCGCGGCCGAGCCGTTCTGCCTCGTCCAGGAAGCCCTCGCCCGCGCAGGCGCCCTCGGCCGCGATCACCAGCGGCCACGGCCGGCCGACCCGGTCGGCGCTGGGCAGCCAGACCCCGGCGACGCCGCGCGGCCCGCACCGGCCGGCCGGCAGGGCGAAGCGCCAGGGCGACGTCGCGCGCCAGGCCTCCTCCCAGCGTTCGCCCAGGATGGCCTCGCTGCCCGGGAGCACCTGGCGCATCCAGCCGTCCCACGCCTGCACGAACGCGGAGGACAGACGCGCGCGCACGAAGTCCCCCCGCGACGGGATCTTGCCGAAGAAGCCGGCGTGGGGAGGCCTGGCGACCGGGCTCGTCGCCCGGCTCATCGGATCACCGGGCAGTGGAAGCCCTCCAGCAGGTGGCGGTCGAACGGGTTGCGCGCCGACTCCGTGCGCAGCGCGAACCGGGCGCCCTGGTCGCCGGAGCCGAACGCCACGGTGAAGCTGCCGGGGCCGGACGGGGCGACCCGGCCGCGGGCGAGCAGGCGGAACAGCGCCCAGCTCCCGGTCTCCTGGAGCGGCGTGGCCGCGCCCGCCGGGTCGAAGGCGAGGCCCGCCTGCTCGGGGCCGTCCGCCGGCCAGGTGAGCGCGACGGGCGACGGGGCCCCGGTGGCGTCCGCGATGCTGGCGGCGCCGATCGTCAGGGTGGCCTTCGGCGCCGGGGCGGCCTTCGGCGTCGCGGCAGTGCTCGGGGTCACGGCGGCGCCCGATGTCACGGCGGCGGTCGGCGTCGCGGCGGCGCCTGGGGTCCGGTCCCCGCCCGAGGCGGTCGCGGCGACGGAGAACCGGACCTGCACGGTGCCGCCGGCCGGGAAGAAGGCGTCGCGGATCGCCGCGGCGCGCTGGAACGAGGCCAGCGCCGCCCCGTCCACCGGGGGGGCCACGCCGCCGACGACGCGGGCTCGCCAGACCGGGCCGCCGGTGTCGGCGTAGGGCCTGACCTGCGACTGGAAGTAGCTGTCCAGCACCCCGCCGGGCGCGAACAGCCGGGCGAAGTCGGTGAGCGTCGCGTCGGCGCGGGCGCCGGCGTCGAACGGGTAGTGCCCGTCCACCACCTGCCGGCAGAGCGGCGCCGGCCCGGTGCTGGCCGCGAACGCCGTCCTGGCCGCGCTGGCGGCGTTGCTGCCGAGCATGGTGCGGCCCGCGATCGCGATCTGGCGCAGCCACAGGCCGACGGGGACCGGCTGGCGGTCCGCCTCGGCCTGGAGCAGCGAGGCCGGCTCGCCGCTGGTCTGCAGCGCCGCGGCGACGTCGGGGTCGGCCCCGCCGGTGCGCGACAGCTCGGCCTGCAGGGCCTTGACGAGGCGGAGCAGCCCGGCCAGCGGCGCCTCCGCCGGTCCGTCCAGCATCAGGGCGCGCAGGGCGGCGTAGTGCCGGCCCATCGCCGCATCGGCCTCGGCGGTGACGGGATCGACCGCGGCGTCGGGCGGGGTCCTCGCGTCCGCCGCGCCGGACCGGGCCTTTGCCCCCGCGGCGCCGGGGCGGGCGGCCACGGCGTCCGCCGCGCCGGGCTGGGCCTTTGCCCCCGCGGCGGCGGGCTGGGCGGCCCCGGCCTCCGCGGCGCCGGGCTGGGCGCTGCCGCCCGCGGGCGGCAGCAGCGTCTGCTGCAGCACGATCGCCGCTAGCAGGTCGCGCATCGGCGACTGCAGCGACGACAGGACGTAGAGCCGCCTGACCGTCTCGCCGCGGTCGCCGAGCGGCGCCAGGGCGAGGTCGGCGAGCAGCGCGTCCCAGCGCGCGGTGGCGTCCTGCACCCACAGGGCGACCACCGCGCGCTCCAGCACGTCCGGGGCCGCGTCGCGGGGCGGCGACGCCTCCGTCCGGCCCAGCACCCAGGTCTCGTCGAGCACGCTGCGGGTGGCGGCGGCCAGGCGGGCGAGCAGGACGCGGCGGAAGCCGTCGCCGGTGTAGAAGCCGGCGATGCCGTCGGTCAGCGGGGCGCCCGAGATGCGCCTGAACAGCGCGGCGCCGCCCTGGTCGAGGGCCAGCGCCGGGCTCCAGTCGGCCACCCTCCGGTCAGCCACGTTCCAGCCGGCCGCCTCCCGGTCGGGCTCCTGCGCCGTTGCGGCGGCGCCGCGGATCCGGCCGTAGACCCGTGCCGCCAGCGTCTCGCCGGCGAAGGCGGCGCGGGCCGAGGCCACCAGGGCGCCGTCGAGGGTGACCGGCGGCAGCGGCTCGGCCAGCAGCGCGGCCAGGTGGTGCGCCAGGTGGTCGCGCAGCTCGGCGTTCAGGGCGCCGGGGAAGCGGACCGCCCAGTCGCGCGCCTCCCAGTCCCGCACCAGGGCGGGGTCCAGCGGGCCGCCGCCGCCCAGCATGAGGTAGACGCGGGTCGCCTCGTAGAGGAAGTCCGCGTCGCCGGGGCGGGCGCGCATCCGGGCCTCCAGCCGCCAGACCAGCCGCGGCAGCAGGACCGTGCGCAGCGCCTCGCGGTAGGCCTGGGCGGCGCCCTGCCGCAGCTTGGCCGACTGTGACAGGCCGGGCAGCGCCACGACGGGGGCGGTGCCGGCGGGCAGCGCCGCCGCCGCGTCCAGCACCGGCGTCACCGCGGGCAGGTCGTCGTCCGCGACCGGGTCGAGCGTCAGGCCGCTGAGCTGGGCGCGGTAGGCGCCGAGCGCCGCCTCGCCGCGCGCCACGGCGGCGCGGCTGCTCCCCTCCGCCCCGACCAGCGCCAGCAGGCCGGCCAGCGCCAGGGCGCCGGTGGCGGCGAACCCGCCGGCGCGCAGCCAGCGTCGGCGGCGCTCGCCGCGGGAGCGCGAGCCGGCCAGCAGCGCCTCGCCCAGCACGACGTCGTGCAGCAGGCCGTGCAGGAAGTAGCTGCGGCCGGCGACCGGGCGCAGGCCCGGCGCGCGCTGCTGGTCGATGCCGAAGGAGCGGGCGAGCAGCCCGGTCAGCCGGTCCAGCGGCGTGCCCTGCTGCGTCGCCGAGGCGAGGTAGACGCCGCGCAGGAACGGCGCCGGGTCGAGCCTGGTGCCGCCGAACGCCTGGCGCAGGAACTCCTCCAGCGGCCCTGCGACGGAGGCGGCCTGCAGCGCGAACCCCGCGGCGGCGGCGCGGCGGTCGGGCGCGCGCTCCGCCTGCAGCCGCTCCAGGTGGCGGGAGTCGAGGCGGTCGAGCAGCAGCCGGAACTCCGGCGCGAACGCCTCCACCCCGCCGGCCAGCGGGAAGGTCATGCCCCAGACCTGCCTGCGCGCGTCGGCGTCGAGGTCGTCGAAGTGGTCGGTGAACCCCCTGAGCTGGTCGGCCTTGCTGAACACCATGTAGACCGGCACCTCGATGCGCAGCCGGTCCGACACCTCCTTGACCCGTCGGCGGATGGCGCGGGCGTGGGCGGCGCGTTCCCCGGCGGGCGCGGCGGCGATGTCGGTGATCGAGACCACCACGATGATGCCGTTGACCGGCTGGCGCGGCCGGGTGCGTCGGAGCATGTCGAGGAAGCCGTGCCAGCCGGCCCGGTCGATCGCGGCGTCGGAGTCCTGCGTCGTGTAGCGGCCCGCGGTGTCGATCAGCACCGCCTCGTCGGCGAACCACCAGTCGCACAGCCGGGTGCCGCCGACGCCGCCGACGCCGCCGTCCTCCGCGCCCTCGGCGGGCGGCGGGAACCTCAGGCCGCAATTGGCCAGCGCCGTGGTCTTGCCGGCCCCGGGCGGGCCGATCAGCAGGAACCAGGGCTGCTCGTACAGGGTGCCCCAGCGCCGGCGGTTGCCGCGCAGCCGCGCCATGGCGGCGGCCATGCGCGCGCGGAGCTGGGCGACCTCCTCCGCCGCGTCGCCGGACGGGCCTGCGCCGGGCGCGGCGTCGGACGCGGCATCAGGAGGGGCGTCCGGGGCGATGGCCGCGGCCAGGGCCCGCTCGCGCCGGCGCCGGCGCCAGGCGCCGGCGCCGGCGACGCCGGTCCAGGCCAGGGCCAGGACCAGGATGGCCGCCGCCCTGGGCAGCGGCCCGCCCATGCCGGGCACCAGCGGACCCAGGTACCAGACCAGGGTCATCGCGAGGCCGGTGCCCGCGAGCCCAGACGCGCGGCGGCTGAGCAGGCTGGCCAGGAGGTAGGAGACCTGCTGCGGCATCATTTCGTCTCCGTCGGGTGCAGGATCACCTCGATGCGGCGGTTCTGCTCGCGTCCCGCCGCCGTGTCGTTGCCGGCGATCGGGTCGGCGTCCGCCCGGCCCTCCGCGGCCAGGCGCGCCGGGTCGGCCACGGCGGCGATCACCGCCGCGCTCGCCCGGGCGCGCGCCTGCGAGAGCTGGAAGTTGGACGGGAACGCCACGGTGCGGATCGGCTGGTCGTCCGTGTAGCCGGCGACCACGGCGTCCTGCCCCGACGCCTTGACCGTGGCGCCGATGCGCGCGAGCAGCGGCAGGAAGCGGCTCTCCACCACGGCGCTGCCGGAGCGGAACAGGCCGGCGGTGTGGACCCGCAGCACAGGGACCGCGTCGGTGCCCACCACCTCGACCAGGCCCTGGGCGATGTCGGGCGCCAGCGAGGCGCGCAGGCCGTCGCGCGCGTCCGGCCGCGGCGGCGAGGCCGCCACCGGCACCACCGGCGCCGGCCGGGCGATCGCCGGCATGTGGCCCGGCGGCAGGGCGGCCACCGCCTCGAACAGCCGGTCGGAGGCCTCGTTCACCCGCAGCGCGAGCAGGCCGTAGGCCAGCGCGAGCAGCGCCAGCGCCGCCATCGCCGCGACCCAGACCGGGACGCCCGCCCGCAGCGGCCGGTACGGCGCGGAGATGCCGCGCCAGTGCGGCGACAGGGCGCGCTCGGCCGGCCGGCGCTGGCGCATGATGAGGGCGTAGGTCTCCTCGCGCAGCCGGTCCAGCTCGGCCGGGCCGCGCTGCGACAGCCGGTAGCGGCCCTGCATCCCCAGCGACATGCAGACGTACATCAGCTCGATCACCGGCAGCAGCCGGCCCTGGTTGCGGCAGAGCTGCGCCAGGACGTCGAAGAACCGCTCGCCGCTGAGCACCTCGCCGTGGAACGCGGCGACCAGGGAGATGTCGGCCCACGGCCCGCTGCCGCCCCACGGCGTGTTGCGCACCACGTCGTCCAGGCTGGCGCAGAGCGCGTAGTGGCTGGCGCGGATCACGTCCATCGGCTGGCCGCCGGCGCGGAGCTGCTCCTCGAAGCGGCGGAACTCGGCCACGGTGCGCTCGCGCAGCAGCGCCGGGTCGGGCACCGACGACACGCTGCGCAGCCGCGACAGCAGCGTCAGCAGCGGCGCGGCCGCCGACAGCACCGGCGACGGGCCGAACCCCGGCATGTCCGAAAAATCGCCTCCGTCGGCGGGGACGCTGTCCTCGCCCGAGGGGGGGATCTGCGCCGGGTCCGGCCCGGCGGCGTCCGCCGGGCGGTGCACCGGCCCGGGCTGCACCAAGCCGGGCTGCACCAAGCCGGGCTGCACCGGGCGAGGCTGCACCGGGCGGGGCCGCACCAGCGTCGCGTCGCTGTCGTCGGGCTCGGCGAACGGATTGTCGTTCATCCCCGGATCGCCCACAGCTCGAGCGCGAGGTTGGGGTATTCCGCCGAGACGTGCACGGCGAAGCCGCCCGAACTCTGCATCTGCGCCCAGTGCGGGCTGTTGCGGTCCAGCTCGAAGTACAGCGCGCCGGCGATGAACGGCATCTGCCGCGGCGCCACCGGCAGGGCGCTGATCTCGATCCCGGGCAGGGCGACGTTGACCAGCTCGCGGATGTGCTCGACCGCGCCGATCTTGACCGTGCTGGGGAAGCCGCGGCGCAGCCGGTCGGCCGGCACGTCCGCCTGCACCACCAGGACGAAGCTCGACCCGGCCAGCAGCGAGCGGTCCTCCACCGCGCCGACCCGCACGCCGTGCCGGCGCTCCTGCAGCGCGATGCGCACCGCGGTCTGCTCCAGCACCGCCGACAGCGAGCGGCGGATGTCGGCGACCACCGGGGCGAAGCTGCGCCGCAGGTCGGCGTGGCGGTAGGCCGGGTAGACCCCGGGGCGGCGGCGCGGGTCGGTGAAGGTCGCGAGCTCGCCCGCCATCTGCAGCAGGGTGCGGTAGAACGCCTCGGGGTGCAGGTTGCCCGCGTCCGCCACGTGGCTCAGCAGGGTCTGCCAGCCGTTGACCGACTGGAGCAGCATGAAGTCCGCGACCTCGGTGTTGCTCTTCGCGCCCACGGCGGTCAGTCGGGCGGCGATCGCCTCGCCGCGCTGGTTCAGCAGCCCGGCCATCTCCACCGCGAGCGAGGCGAGGTTCGCCGCCGCGGCGCAGCTCAGCACCGGCGGGATCCAGTGCTCGTCGAGCACCACGCGCCGGTCGGGCGTCACCTCGATCACGCGCGCCACCGGCAGGCACAGGTAGCCGTCGCGCTCGTCGGACTGCAGCATGTAGCGCAGGCGCAGGCGCGCGACCTGCAGCTCCGCGGGCTGGGTGGCACCGGAGGAGGCGCCGGAATGGGTGCCGGAGTGGGTGTCGTTGGCCTCGAAGCCCGCGAGCTGGTGGCGCGACCTGGCGCCGGCCTCGCCCATCTCCGCGGCGCCGGGCTGGCGGACCTGCACGGCGAGGAACACCAGCGAGTCGCGGGTGGCCTCCGGCAGCTCCAGCGGCGGCGGCAGGTCCGCCTCGTCCGGCAGCGAGAACGGCGTGCCGTCCTCGAACAGCCCGGCGGCGGCGGCGAGGGCGAAGCGTCCGGTGGAGAGCAGGTCCTGCGCGATCGCGAACCGGGTCAGCCCCCAGGGGTGCGGCGCGAGCGGGGCGGTGCTGCCGCGCAGCTGCGCCTCGAACCAGCGGTCCTGCTGCTGGAAGTGCTGGGCGCGCAGGAACATCCCCTCCTGCCAGGCGACGCGGTTGACCCAGGTCATTGCAGGAACTCCAGGAGCGGGGGGACCGGCTGCGTGGCCGGCGCGGGGGCCGGCGCAGCGGCCGGCGGAGGGGCCAACGGGACGGCCGGCAGGGCGGCGTGTGGGGTGGCGCCTGAGATGGCGCGTCCGGGCGGGGCCGGCGGCCCCTGCGCCTCGGCGTCGCGCGTGGCCTGCTCGTAGGCGCGCATGAAGCTGCGGCCGAACACGCCGTCGAGGTCGTCGGACAGGGCCCGCACCACGGATGCGTGCAGGGCCTCGTAGGCCCGCCACCGGCGGGCCGCGCGCCGGCCCGGCAGGAGGTCGAGCAGGGACGCGCCGGCCCGTGCCGCCGCCTCGCCTGGCGCCAGGGACGCGAGCAGGTCGCGGGTCGCGCGCTGCATGGCGCTGGTCGTCGCCAGCTCGTGCAGGCCGATGTCGCGCAGGACCTCGCCGATCGCGGCCTGCGCCGTCATGTCGGTGCGCCGGCCGATGCCGAGCAGCCCGGCCAGGGCGTCGTCGTCGTCGGCGGAGAACTTCAGCGGGTTGTTGCCGGCGGCGCGCATCACCGTCTGGTCGATGCGGAACCCGCTCTTGATGGCGGTGCGCGCGATCATGGTCTGGCGCAGCCCGGCGACCACGGCGCGGAAGGCGGCGCCGACGCCGCGCAGCAACGCGTCCGGGTCGGCCGGCAGCGGACCCGCCAGGCCGGCGCCCGCCGCGAAGGCGGCGAGACCCGGGGCGCAACTCCCGGCCGGCTCCTGGACCGGCTCCTGGACCGGCCGCGAGGTCGGCCCCGGGACCGGACGCGGGATCGGGTCGGGCGTGACCGTGGCGGCTGCGGCAGGGGCCGGCTGCGGCGCCAGGAGCGGCTGCGGCGGCTCCGGGCGCGCCTGGAGGGGCGGCTCCTGGCGCGTTTGGGGGAGCGTCGCCACGAGCGGCGCCGAGGGCGGCGCCGGCGTCTCGACGTCCCAGTCGTCCGGCAGCAGCTCCAGGCTCGGGCGCGGCGGCCGGAACTCGGCCGCGATCGCCTGCAGGTGGTCCGCCCGGGTGGTGACGAAGTCGGCCGGCAGGCGGGCGGGCGGCAGCGAGATGCCCAGCGGGTCGTTCTCGACCGAGGGGAACGGGTCGCCGGGCAGACGCTCGCTCGGCCCCTCCGGCAGGCGCGCGCCGGCCGCGCCGAAGCAGGGCGGGGCCGTCCCGTCGTCCCGTCCGGCCCCGGGCGACCCGATTCCTGGCGCCCCGGCCTCTGGCGCTCCGGTCCCTGGCGCCGGCCGTATGTCGGCGCTGATCTCGTAGGCGCCGATCAGCAGCCGGTCCCCGTCGCGCAGGATGCGGGGCGCCCCGCCCAGCGCCTGCGTCTCGCCGTTGAGGTAGGTGCCGTTGCTGCTGGTGTCGCTCACCTCCCAGCGGTCGCCGGCCCGGGCCACGACGCAGTGCCGCTTGGACAGCAGCCGGTCGGGGTCGGGCAGCACCCAGTCGCTGCGCGGCCCGCGGCCGATGCCGAGCGATCCGGAATCGAGGCGCCGCGTCTCCGCCGCCACGCCGGCCGGGCCGTTCACGATGCGCAGGACGAGGGTCATGCCGGCGTCCCCGCGCCGGCCGGCGGCGGCAGACGGCCCGGGCCGCCACCGGCGATGTCCTCGGCGCTGTCGATGAAGCGACGCAGGCTCGCCTCGCTGCGGTCCGGCGCTCCGGACGCCGCGGCGCGGCGGATCGCGCCCTCGACCAGCCGCCCGGCCCGCGTGCTCGCCGGCCTCGAAAGCTGGCTCGCGAACACCGCGCGCGCGACGAAGGCGGCGGGCGAGACGCAGCCGGCCGCCTTGGCGGCCGCGCGGTTTTCCAGGCGCCTGGCCTCGCTGGGCTGGCGCACCCAGTCCTGCGCCAGCGCGAGCGCGTGGCGCTGCTCCGGCGCGAGCCCCGTCGGCGTCGCGTGCAGCACGCACATGCAGCCCCACCACACTGCCTCCCGTTCCGGCAGGGCGTAGGCGAGGAAGGCGAGCTGCTCGCGCAGCAATCCGAGCGCGTGCAGCCTGGCGGACAGCGCGCCGGGCGGCAACCCCTCGTCGACGAGGGGACGGCATCCGGGCGGCAGGCGCATGTGCAGGACGCCGGCCGGGAGCCGGCGGAGCTTGCCGTCGTTCGGGGAGGTGTCGCCCATAGGCTGTTCGTCGCTCATACTGGGAACGGGATGCAGTCGACCTCGCCGTCCGCCGCCTCGATCGTGACGGCGGCCCCGGCGATGTTGACGTCGCCCGTCGCCTCGATCGTGACCGCCCCGGCGGCGGAGGTGTTGACGTCGCCAACCGCCTCGGTGGTGACGATCCCGAGCGCCGAGATCGAGATGTCGGCGAGCGCGCTGAGATTGATGCCCGTCTCGGTCAGGATGACGGAGGTTCCCCCGACCCTGAGCGTGATCGTCTTGGCTGCCGAGATGGTGACGCACCCGGCGACGGCGTCGATGCTGACGTTGCCGGTCCTGCTGACCAGGCTGTCGTCGCGCATGGTCTCGACGCTGCGGTCGCGGCCGATGCTCGCGTCCTGGTCGCGCTCGACCTCGATCCGGTGGTCGAGCTGCGCGTGCAGCAGCACCAGCTCCTCGCCGCGCCGGTCGTCGAAGGACAGCTCCGAGTATTCCTGCGTGCCGCCGTGCAGCGTCGAGCGGCTGCGGAAGCCCTGCCGGGTCTGCTGCGACGGGATCGGGAACACCGGCTGCTGGTCCTGGTTGTAGAAGCACCCGACGACGACCGGCGAGTCGGGGTCGCCGCTCATGAACGACACTGCGACCTCGGTGCCGACGCGCGGCAGGTGCTGCCAGCCCCAGCTGCTGCCCGACCATGGCTGGGCCACCCGCGCCCAGATGGCCCGGGCGGCGACGGTGTCGCGGCGGTGATCGAACAGCAGGCGGACCTTGATCCGCCCCAGCGGGTCGGCGTGGATCTCCTCGCCCGCGTTGCCCAGCGTGACCGCGGAGAAGATGCCCGCCATCGCCGGGCGCGGCAGCGTCGGGGCGTCGCGCCAGGGCACCGTCTCGCGCAGGCAGGTGAAGCTGTTGCTGTAGCGCGCCGTGCCGCCGCCGACGACCCAGGTGTCGTCGACGGCCTGGTGCTCCACGCCGTGCAGCACGTATTCGCGGCCCTCGGCCCAGGTGAACGGGTCGTGCGCCATGGCGAAGCGCCGGCCCGGCGCGAACTGCGGGTCGAAGCCGCGGCCGGAGCCGAGCTGCGCCTGTGCCTCCGACGCCTCGATGTGGAAGCGGGCGCGCTGGCCGGCGACCCCGTCCTCCTGCGTCATGGCGGGCCAGCGGAACACGCGGCGCCGCGCGGCGCCGGCCGTGCCCAGCGTCGTCTCCTGCTGGCCGGACACCGGCGTGCGCGGCCGGGTCGGGTCGTAGTCCTCCAGCCGCACCCGGCCATGGGCGGTCTGCAGCGATTCGTGCCAGTGACTGAACACGTCCACGTTGTCGCCGGCGTGGACCACGCGGTACCGGAACGGGGCGAGCGGGCGGAACGACCTGTTGTGGTCGCACACCACGAGCGTGTGGCCGGTGCGGCTGTGCTCGAAGAAGTAGAACCAGCCGGATTCCTGCATCAGGCGCTGGGCGAAATCGAGGTCGGTCTCGTTGTACTGCGTGGTGTACTCGCGCCGCGGCTGCGCGCCGGAGATGCGGAACTCGACCGGCGAGACGTCGTGCTCGGCGAACAGGGTCCGCAGGATCTCCGACGCGGTGCGGTCCTGGAAAATCCGGCAATCCGCGGCCTGCTCCATCAGGCGCAGCCTCGGCACCACGTCCAGCACGTACTGCCAGCGGTCGCGCTGCGGCAGGCTGACCGCGGTCAGCCTGCGCACGATGCCGTGGATGAGGCGGTCCCCGCCCGGGCGCCAGCGCACCGTGAGGCAGACCGGCCGGCCGACCAGCTCGTCGGGGTCGATCGACCGCCGGGTCGAGACCGCGGTGATGGCGGCCTCGAACGGCCGGCTCAGCCACTCGCGCGCGGACAGCGCGACCGCGTGCAGGGTGCCCTGCTGGAACGGCAGCGTGTCGTCGCCCAGCGGCGAGGTCAGCAGCAGCAGCAGCGGCTGCTCCGCCTCGCCGCTCACGCCGGCCGTCCGATGCGATGTCTGCCCATTGTCCCGCCTCGCTGCCCGCAGGGCCGTGACATCCGCCATCACCGGCCGGACGCCCGCCCCCGCTGTCATTGCCATCCTGCGTCGGGCTCCCTACGGGCGGATGACGTCAGGCCGCCATTCCGGCTACAACGGTAACAGGCCGGTGCGGCCGGCCCGGCGGCCGCGTCTCGCGACGACGCCGCATGGATCGGCCGGGATGGCGGGCCCGTCGCGCGCACCAGCCCGGCAGGCCGGCCGATCGGGGGATGCGCCAGCGGCCGTGACGCGGGAGCGATCAGGGCAGGCAAGGCCAGAGGCTCTGCCTCTGGACTCCGCCAAAGGCAGGCCTTTGGAATCCATTTGCTAGAAGGAACGGTTCCAGAGGCCTCAGGCTTGGCGGGCCGGGCAGAGCCCGGCCCTGCTCGCTGGCAGGCCAAGGATCAGCGCCGATATCGTTGTGTGTCCGCAATGGAAAGGGCGTCGTCCCGGCCGGGCACGAGGCCGCGCTGCCGGCACCTGCAGGCCGGCCGGCGACGGCCGCCCGGACCGGCCTGTCCGTCCGGCTGGAGCCGTCAGGACGCGCGGGAGCGGATTCCCGTCGCTCCGAAGGGATTCCAGCCGATCTCGCGACGGACGATCCTGCCGGTCGAGCCCACGTCCAGTCTCGCCACGTTGATTCCCATGCCGTTCGGCACGAGTTCGCACACCCACCAGATCGAGTCGATGCCGGGGCCGATCAGGCCCTTCGAGCCCATGTCGACGACGTCCTTCCCGCCCCGCGACCTGACATACGCATCCGCCGCGGCCGGCAGGGCGGAATTCGGCCCCGGATTGTAGACATGCATGACGACATACCTGTCCGGATCGGTCCGGAAGACCCGCAGGATGCAGCCGCTGTAGCGGCCGGTGATGACGACCGGATGTCTGGCGTCGAGTTCGGTCGTGGTGATCCTGTGGTCCACTCCGTACAGGTAGTTGCCGTTGCACCGGGATGCATCGGCGGAGGCCACGTATGTCAGGGTCCCGCCGGATCCCGAGACGACGACGGGCAGAGAGCCTTCCACGCTGCTCGCTCCGGGAACCGGCGTCCCGACGGACGCCGGCGCCGTCGGCGTGGGGCCGATGGCGTTGATCATTTCCCGTTTTAGGTCCGTTATGAAATGCGTCGCCGGCATTGCCCGACTCCCATGGGGTTTCACGCGCGCCGCCTGCTCGCCCCTGAACGGCGCCGCCGGAGCGGCCGGCCCGGGACGCCGACGCCCGCGGCGCTGCGGATCGGTCCGGCTGGGGTTGCAGACGTACTGTCGGCGGCCCCGATCCTCGACCGCCGGCAGGCAGGGCCGGGCTCTCCCTCCGCTGCCACTCCAACGACCCAAGCGGCCGTCGGACCCTTTGGCCGCTGCGCCCGGACCCGCCAAGTGCCCCCTCCTCCAGGCATGGAGCCTTCGGACACCACTTGCTCAAGTGATGGATTCCAAAGGCTTGCCTTTGGCGGAGCTTGAGGTGGAGCCTCAACCTTGCTTGCCGCAGCGCCCGACCGGCCGCAGAGGCCCTAGCCGGGCTTGGCGGCGGCCAGGTCGTAGACGATGTGGCCGGGCTGGCCGTCCCCGCCGTCGTCGCTCATCTCGGTCGTTTCGAAATCGAACGCGGTGTAGCTGATCTCCAGGTCCTCGCCCGGACGGTCCGCGCCCTTCTGCTCGTAGCCGCTGATGATCGCGTTGTTCAGCACGAGCTTGAGGTACACCGCGGCGGTGCCCTCGGAGGTCCTGGTCCAGTGGATCCGCACCGGCTTGCCCTTGCCGGTCAGCGCCTCCTGCATGAGCTTGCCCGAGGCGCAGTCGTTCGGCTTGCCGACGCTGATCGCGTCGAAGCCGGGGAGGCTCGGCTCGCGGTCCGCGCCGGAGCCGACCTGCAGCGACACGTTGCGGCCGAAGCCCCATCTGAAGGTGGTGAGCTCGATCCAGTTCTTGTGTCCCGTCTCCTCGACGTCGCCCTTGATGCCGTTGTAGTCCATGTAGATGGCCATGAGTTCGGTCCTCTGTTGCTAGTGGATCGTGCAGCGGAGCGCGTCGTCCCCGATGACGATGTCGATGCCGCCGACCGGCCGCCCCTCGCCCATGCGGGCGAGGATCTGGCGGGACAGGTCGGGCAGCAGGCTGCGGACCAGCATCGCCTCGATGCCGCGCCCGCCGGCGCTCGCGTCCGCGCCGTGCCCGGCGACGAACGCGACGACCTCGGCGCCGTAGTCCATGACGGCGCCGAAATTCCGTTTGATCCGCTGCGCCACGCGGTCCAGCTGCAGGGCGGCGATGCGCCGCAGCGTGCCGGGCTCCAGGGGCAGGTAGGGCACCACCGTCACCCGGCCGAGGAACGCCGGCTTGAAGTGCCGGGCCAGCACCGGCCGCAGGGCCTCGGCCAGGGCGGCCGCGTCGGGCGCCACCGCCGGGTCCGCGGCCAGGGCGTCGATCGCCTCCCAGCCGGCGTTGGACGTCATGATGACCAGCGTGTTGCGGAAGTCGATGTCGCGACCTTCGCCGTCCTTCATGGTGCCCTTGTCGAACACCTGGAAGAAGGCGTCCTGCACGCCCGGGTGCGCCTTCTCGAACTCGTCGAGCAGGATCACCGAGTGGGGACGCCGGCGCACCGCCTCGGTCAGCACGCCGCCCTCGCCGTACCCGACGTAGCCGGGCGGGCTGCCCATCAGCAGGCTGACCTTATGCTCCTCCTTGAACTCGGTCATGTTGAGGGTGGTCAGGCTCGCGGCCCCGCCGTACAGCAGCTCGGCCAGCGCCACCGCGGTCTCCGTCTTGCCGACGCCGGAGGGGCCGACCATCAGGAACGCGCCCACCGGCTTGCGCGGGTCGGTCAGCCCGGCGCGCGAGGTGCGCACCGCCCGGGCGATCGCCTCCAGCGCATGGTCCTGGCCGACGATGCGCTGCGCCAGCGTCTCGCGCAGGCCGAGCACGGTGCGGATGTCGTCGGCCTGCATCCGCCCGGCCGGGATGCCGGTCCAGCCCTCCACGACCTCGGCGACGGCCTGCGCGCCCACCACGGCGTGCACCAGCGGCCGCTCCCCCTGGAGCGCCTCCAGCTGCTCGCGCAGGTCGGTGAAGCGCGTCAACCGCGGGCGGAGCAGGGCCGGATCGACGGCCTCCTCCAGCGCCGTCCGCCCTCCGCCCAGCGCCTCGACGAGGTCGCGCTCCTGCCCCCACCGGACCTCCAGCGTCGCGAGTTCGCCGACCACCTCGGCGCGTTCGTCGCGCAGCGCCGCCGAGCGCTCCTCGTGCCCGGCGCCGGACAGCGCCTCGCGCCGCAGCACGCGCAGCTCCGCGTTGATCAGGCCGAGGCGGCGGCGGCGGTCCTCCAGCGCGGCCGGCTCGCAGGACTGGCTCATGCCCACCCGGGCGCAGGCGGTGTCGAGCAGGCTCACCGCCTTGTCCGGGAGCTGCCGGCTCGGGATGTAGCGGGCGGAGAGCCGAACCGCGGCGCCGATCGCCTCGTCGAGCACGCGCACCTTGTGGTGGCGCTCCAGCGCCGGCAGCAGGCTGCGCACCATGCCGATCGCGGCCGCCTCGTCCGGCTCCTCGACCTTGACGACCTGGAAGCGCCGGCTCAGGGCGGCGTCCTTCTCGAAGTACTTCTTGTACTCGCCCCAGGTCGTCGCGGCGATGACGCGCAGCGCGCCGCGGGCGAGCGCGGGCTTGAGCAGGTTGGCGGCGTCCGCCTGCCCCGGCCCGCCGCCGGCGCCGATCAGCATGTGCGCCTCGTCGACGAACAGGATCACCGGACGCGCGCCGCCCTGCGCCTCGTCGATCACCGCGCGCAGGCGGTTCTCGAACTCGCCGCGCACGCCGGCGCCCGCCTGCAGCAGGCCGAGGTCCAGCGTGCGCAGCGACACCGACGCGAGGGCGTCGGGCACGTCGCCGGCCGCGATGCGCAGCGCCAGCCCCTCGACGACGGCGGTCTTGCCGACGCCGGCCTCGCCGGTCAGGATCGGGTTGTTCTGGCGCCGCCGGGTCAGGATGTCGGCGAGCTGGCGGATCTCCTGGTCGCGGCCCTGCACCGGGTCGATGCGGCCCGCCCTGGCCTGGGCCGTGAGGTCGGCGGTGAAGCGGTCCAGCGCGGCGGTGGCTGCGGGCGCCGCCTGGTCCGCGGCCGCCGGGTCCGCGGCGGGCGTCGCCTCGGTCCCGCCCTCGACCAGGTGCGCGAGGTCGCGGCGCACCGTCTCGGCGACCAGGCCGCGCAGCGAGGGGGCGAGCGCCTTCAGCCGCGAGCCGGCCGGCCCGTCCGCCAGCATCGCGCACAGCAGGTGGCCGGAGCGGACACGGCTCTGCGCATGCTCGACCGACGCGATTAGCCAGGCGTTGGAGAGGGCGGAGACCAGCTCGGGCGCCAGGGTCGGCGCCCTGCCGTTGCCGGTCGCCATGGTGTCCAGCGCCGCGCGCAGCTCGCCCTGCAGCGCCGCGACCGGGACGGCGGAGCGTTGCATGATAAGAACGACGTCGCAGCGGTCCGCGTCCAGCAGCGCCAGCAGCCAGTGCTCCAGCTCCACGTTGTAGTGCGTGCGGGTGAGCGTCAGCCCGGCGGCGCCCTCCAGCGCCTTCTGGCAGACGGCGTCCAGGCGGCCCACGAGCTGCTTCAGGTCGATCACTGCCATGCTCCCCACGACCCGAAGGCCCGATCTCGATGCGAGCAGGATCACGCCGCGGCGTCCTGTTGTCCAAGCATTGTCGGTTACGGCAGGCGGAGTCCGGGTTACTGATGTAACGCACGACTATGGTTCTGACATCGATCCGGAACACGGCGGGTCGAGTCTGCCTCGTGTTCTGGCGGATCGGGGATCTGCCGGGGCCGCCCGACGCAGACACGATTGGTGATCGCCAGATGGACACGCCGATGCTGCCAGACCCGATGCTGCCCGACCTGCCGCTGCCCGACCTGCTGCTGCCGATCTCCGAGGCGATGCCGTCCGGCGTCGACCTTCGCGAGGACACCACGCCGCACTCCGTCTATTTCCGGCTGCGCGACGCCCGTGCCGAGGCGCGGGCGGCCGAGCGCCTGGCCGACAACGATCCCGGGTCCGCGAACTCCAGGGGCGGCGATGCCGGCGCGTCGCACTGGGCGGCGATCCGCGGCCTGGCGGTCCAGGCGCTGTCGGCCGACACCAAGGACCTCGAGATCGCCGCCTGGCTGACTGAGAGCCTGGTGCGCAGCGACGGGCTGCGCGGCCTCGCCGCCGGGGCGGAGCTGCTGGCCGGGCTGGTCGGGCGCTTCTGGGACGCCGGCCTGCATCCCGCATTCGACAGGGACGCGTCCGGCAAGGACGGGTCGGGCGAGGACGGGCCGGGCGAGGACGGAGTGGAGGCGAGGCTGGCGCCGGTGGCCGGGCTGAACGGGCAGGGGGTGGACGGCACCCTGCTGCAGCCGCTGCGCAAGCTGGCGCTGTTCGGGCGCGGCGACGGGACGACGGTCCGGCTGTGGCAGTTCGAGCAGGCGGAGGACGTGGCCGGGATCGGCGACGCGGCGCGGCGCGCCCAGCGCCTCGCGGCGGGCGTGCCCGAGTTCAGGCAGCTGGAGGCGGAGGCGCGCGCCGACGCAGGGCGGCTCGGCCGGCTGTCGCGGGAGACGGCGGCGGCCCTGCTCGCCTGGGACGCGCTCGACCGGGCGCTGTCGGACAAGGCGGCCCAGGCGGCGCCGAACACGCGCCGGGTGCACGGGGTGCTGGCCAAGCTGGCGCGCCTCGCCGAACGCTACGGCCCGGCGGCGGAGGCGCCCGCGGCGGACGTTGCGGCTCCGGACGCATCCGGGCTGGACGCATCGGCTCCGGACGCATCGGGGCCGGCGGCCCCGGCGGCGGCGCACGACAGCCGCGACGCGCTGCTCGAACAGGTCGTGCGGATCGCCAGGCACTTCCGGCTGAGCGAGCCGAACTCGCCGTTCGGCTACACGCTCGACGACGCCGTGCGGCGCGCGCGCCTGCCGTGGCCGGAGCTGCTGGCCGAGGTGCTGCCGGATGCGGCGGTCCGGACGGCGGTGATGACGGGGCTCGGCCTGCGCCGCGCGGACCAGCAGCCGTAGCATTCCAGGAAAGGAACGAGAACCATGAGCGCGAGTATCCACGACAAGCTGAAGCGGGTGCGCCGGCCGCGGGTGCACATCACCTACGAGGTGGAGACGGAGGGCGCCGAGATCGTGCGCGAGCTGCCGTTCGTGGTCGGCGTGCTCGGCGACTTCTCGGGCAACCCGCGCCAGCCGCTCCGGCCGCTGGCCGAGCGCAAGTTCATCCAGATCGACCGCGACAACTTCAACGAGGTGATGCAGCGCCTCGGCACCGGGCTGCACCTCCAGGTGGAGAACACCCTGGGCGGCGAGGGCACGCGGATGCCGGTCGAGCTGGCGTTCAACGGCATCGAGGATTTCGAGCCCGACCGGGTGCTGGAGCAGGTGCCGGCGCTCAGGGCGCTGCTGGAGACGCGCAACCGGCTGCGCGACCTGATGAGCAAGGTCGACCGCTCCGAGGAGCTGGAGACGCTGCTCGAGAGCGTGCTGAAGAACCCGGGCGAGATCGACCGGCTGACCACGGAACTTGGCCCGAACAAGGGGGAATGACGATGTCCGGCCCATCCCGCGATCCCGGCGCCGCGCCGGCGACCCCGTCCGACGCCGAGCCGACCAGCCTGCTGGACCGGGTGGTCTCGGCGACCCGCCAGACCGAGCCCGACCGCGCGGAGGCCCTGGTGCGCGCGCTGGTCGAGCAGGCCAACCGCGGCGTCGTCGCCTTCGACCGCAACCTGCCGCGCACCATCGAGAAGGCGATCGCGGCGCTCGACCGCACGATCTCCGCCCAGCTCAACGAGATCGTCCACGACCCGCGCTTCCTCAAGCTGGAGGGGACCTGGCGCGGGCTGCACTACCTGGTCATGAACAGCGAGACCGGGGCCAACCTCAAGATCCGGCTGCTCCACGCCACCAAGCGCGAGCTGCACCGCGACCTCACGCGCGCCGTCGAGTTCGACCAGAGCCTGATGTTCCGCAAGATCTACGAGAACGAGTTCGGCACCCCCGGCGGCGAGCCGTACGGCGCGCTGATCGGCGACTACGAGTGGACCAGCCACCCCGAGGACATCGAGTCGCTGCGGCTGATCTCCAACGTCAGCGCCGCCGCGTTCGCGCCGTTCATCTCCGCCGCCGGCGCCGGGATGATGGGGTTCGACCAGTGGACGGAGCTGTCGCGGCCGCGCGACCTGGCGAAGATCTTCGACACGGTCGAGTACCTGAAGTGGCGCGGCTTCCGCGACAGCGAGGACAGCCGCTTCGTCTCGCTGGTCATGCCCCGCGTGCTCGCCCGGCTGCCGTACGGCGAGCGCACCCGCCAGGTCGACGCGTTCGCCTACGAGGAGGCGCCGCTCGATGCGCAGGGCGGGCCGCTCGCGATGGACCACGGGCAGTACTGCTGGATGAACGCCGCCTACGTCATGGGCGCCAAGCTGACCGACGCGTTCGCCCGGAACGGGTTCTGCACCGCGATCCGCGGCGCCGAGGGCGGCGGCCGGGTGGACGACCTGCCGCAGCACATCTTCCAGTCCGACGACGGCGACCTGGACGCGAAGTGCCCGACCGAGATCGGCATCACCGACCGGCGCGAGTACGAGCTGTCCAACCTCGGCTTCCTGCCGCTGTGCCACTACAAGAACCACGACCACGCCGTCTTCTTCGGCGCGCAGACCACGCAGAAGCCGAAGGAGTACGACCGGCCGGAGGCCAGCGCCAACGCCCGCATCTCCGCGCGCCTGCCCTACATCATGGCCGCGAGCCGGTTCAGCCACTACCTGAAGGTGATGGCGCGCGACAAGATCGGCAGCTTCATGGAGGCCGAGAACTGCGAGCAGTGGCTCAATCGCTGGATCAAGAACTACGTCAACACCAACGAGAAGGCGAGCGCCGAGAGCAAGGCGAAGTTCCCGCTCCGCGAGGCGCGGGTCGAGGTGCGCGAGGTGCCCGGCCGTCCCGGCGCCTTCAACGCCATCGCCTACATGCGGCCCTGGCTGCAGATGGAGGAGCTGACCACCAGCCTGCGCATGGTGGCGCGCATCCCGGAACGGACCTGACGAGGGGGCGCCGGCCGTGTCCGCACCCGCGCTGCGCGACGAGATCCTGGGCGGGCGCCTCGCCCGTCCGGGATGCGGCGGCCTCGCGCTGCAGGGCTTCCTCCGCCACGACCGCGGCGCGTTGGCCGGCTGGTTCGGGGCGGAGGCGGAGGCGCTGCGGACGGACGCGGCGCGGCTGCGCTGCCGGGTGGACGGCGACGTCGCCGCGATCGACGGGCTGATCGCGGCGCAGCTCGACGCGGTGCTGCACCACCCACGGCTGCAGCGGCTGGAGGGGTCGTGGCGCGGCCTCGCCTGGCTGGTGGAGGGGGTCGAGCCGGGGACGCGGCTGCGCATCCGGCTGCTCTCGGCGGGATGGGAGGAGATCGAGCGCGACCTCGCCCGCGTCGTCGAGTTCGACCAGTCCGCGCTGTTCCGCCACCTGTACGAGAACGAGTTCGGCACCCCGGGCGGCGAGCCGTTCGGCCTGCTGGTCGTCGACCACGAGTTGCGCCACGTGCCGCGCCCGCGCGGGGCCGGCAGGTCGGCGCCGGTGGACGACGTGTCGGTGCTGGGCCACCTCGCCGACATCGCGGCCGCCGCCTTCCTGCCGATGGTGCTGGCCGCCGACCCGGTGCTGCTCGGCGTCGACCGGTTCGAGGACCTCGCCCTGGCCCACGACGCCGCCGCCGCCCTGGGCGACGGCGAGCACGCGCGCTGGCGGGCGCTGGCGGCGCGGGAGAACGCGCGCTTCCTGTGCGTCACGATGCCGCGCGTCCTGGCCCGCCCGCGCTGGCGGAGCGAGCTGCTGGCCGTCTCTGGCCTGCGCTACGAGGAGCACGCGCCCGCGGGCCGGCACCGCTGCTGGTCGGTCGCGGGCTACGCGTTCGCGGCGACGGTCGTGCGCGCCCAGGCCGCGTTCAACTGGCCGGCCGACATACGCGGCATCGCCACCGACCGGGTCGGCGGCGCCCTGGTGCAGGACCTGCCGGGCGAGCCGGTCGTGCTCGGGGCGGGCACGCGTTGGGACCGGCCGCCGCTCGACCTCGCGCTGACCGACCGCCAGGAGCGGGCGCTGGTGCTGGCGGGGCTGATGCCGCTGAACACCCTGCCGTACGGCGACGCGGGCTTCGCCGCCGTGCACAGCATGCAGTCCCGCGAGACGCAGTCGCGCGAGGCGGGGAGGCGCGAGATGCAGTTCCGCGAGGCGGGCGCGCGCGAGGCGGGGGCTGCCTGGCGCGAGCCCAGCCCCGCCGCCGCCAACGCGCGCATCGCGACGCAGGTCAACTCCATGCTCTGCGCGTCCCGCTTCGCCCACTTCATCAAGATCATCGCCCGCAACCTGACCGGCGCGTCCCTGACCGCGGAGGCGATCGAGCGGCGGCTGCAGGCGTGGCTTGCGGGCTACGTGAACGCCAGCCAGTCGGCCGACGCGGATTCGCGGGCGAAGTACCCGCTCGTGTCCGGCCGGGTCGGCGTGCACGCGCTGCCGGACCGGCCGGGGTCGTTCGGCTGCGTGGTGCACCTGCAGCCCTACCACCAGCTCGACGACGTCGCGGCGACGTTCCGGCTGGTCACCGAATTCTCAGCAACGGGATCACGAGCATGACAGGACACCGGACCATGGGCGACACGGGCGCGGCGCAGCGGGGGGCCCACGAGGGAGCGCAGGGGGAGGCGCAGGAGGGGATGCAGGGGGAGGCGCAGGAGGGCGCGCCGTCCACCGCGGGGGCGCTGTTCCGCGCGGGCCTGCTCGGCGACGCGGTGGAGGCGGCCGGCGAGGCGGTGCGCCGGCGGCCGGCGCACGCGGCCTCGCGCCTGCTGCTGGCCGAGATGCTGCTGTTCGCCGGCAGCCTGGAGCGGGCGGACGCGGCGCTGCGGGCCCTGGACGCCACCGACCCGGGCGCCGCGCTGGTGGCGGCGGAGTTCCGCCAGCTGCTGCGCGCGGAGACCGCGCGCCGGCAGGTCCTGCTCGAGGGGCGGGCGCCGGAGTTCCTCGGCGCCCCCACCCAGGCCCAGTCCCACCTGCTGCGGGCGCTGGCGGCGGCGCGCGGCGGCGACATCGCCGAGGCGGCGGCCGAGGCGGCGGCGGCCGAGCGGAGCCGGCCCCGCGCCGGCGGCCTCGCGTCCGGGGCGGCGTTCGACGACTGCCGCGACGCCGACGACCTGTGGGCCGGCACGTTCGAGGTCCTGACCACCACGGGCAAGTGCTTCTGGATCCCGACCGAGCGGGTCGAGAGCCTCGAGCCGCATCCCCCGACGCGGGCGCGCGACCTGTTCTGGCAACGCTGCACGATGTCGGTGCGCGACGGCCCGGACGGCGACGTCTACCTGCCCGCGCTCTACCTCACGCCGGACGACGCCCGCGACTCGCTGCGCCTCGGGCGGGAGACGAAGTGGACGGAGGGCCGCGGCGCCGGCCAGCGCGTCTTCCTGCTCGGCGAGGACGGCGTGCCGATGCAGCTCCTGCCGGCCCTGTCGTTCCGGCAGGACGAGGCTTGGGCGGGGCGGGACGAGGCCCTGATCGGCCAGCACGGGGCCGGCCAGCACGGGGTCGGCCAGCACGGGGTCGGCCAGCACGGGGCCGGCCAGCACGGGGCCGGGCAGGATGTGGCCAGGCCGGGCGCCGGGCCGGGCCTGGCCGTGGCGGGGTCCGCGCCGTGAGCGACGCGCGGCCCGCGGCGCGGCGCGGCCGGCCCGGCGCGGAGCTGTCGGTCCTCGACCGGCTCCTGGATTCGGCGCCGGACCGTCCGCGCGAGGCGCCGCCGTCGGCGCTGGCGGTGCGCGAGCGCCTGCGCCGCGCGGTGCACCGCGACGTGGAGGCGCTGCTGAACGCGCGCAGGCCCTGGCGGTCGGTGCCGGCGGCGCTGGGTGAGCTGCGGCTCTCGCCGCTCGGCTACGGCATGGCGGACGCCACCGCCGGGTCGTTCAACGACCGCGCCCAGCGCGAGCTGGTGCGCGCGGACATCGAGGACGCCCTGCGCCGGTTCGAGCCTCGCCTGGAGCAGGTCCAGGTCCGGCTGGTCGACGACGACAGCCTGCTGCGCGCCACGCTGCACCTGCGGATCGACGCGCTGCTGCGGCTGCAGCCGGCCCCGGAGCCGATCGCGTTCGACACCGCGTTCGACATCACCAGCGCGAACGTGACCCTCAACCAGCTCCACGGGTCCTAGGCCATGTCCGATCCGCTGCTGCCCTACTACAACCGGGAGCTGGACGCGCTGCGCCGGCTCGGCGCGGAGTTCGCCGACGCCAACCCCGCGGTCGCCGGGCGGCTGCGGCTGAGCCCGGACGGCGTCGACGACCCGCACGTGGCGCGGCTGCTGGAAGGGGTCGCCTTCCTGTGCGCCCGCACCCAGCAGCGCCTGGACGACGAGTTCCCCGAGATCACCGACGCGCTGCTCGGCGTGCTGTACCCGCACTACCTGGCGCCGGTGCCGTCCGCCGCCATCGTCCAGCTCCGCTGCCAGCCGCAGTCGCGCGTGCCGATCGCGGTGGCCCGCGGGACGGCGATCGAGACCGACCCGGTCAAGGGCGAGCCCTGCCGCTTCCGCACCGCCTACGACACCGCGCTCTGGCCGGTGGAGATCGAGTCCGTGCGGCTGACCGGCCTGCCGCTCGCGGCTCCCGCCTCGCCCGCCCTGGCAGGCGCGCGCAGCAGCCTGCGGATCACCCTGCGCACCGCCGACCCGGAGGCGGGCTTCGCCGAGCTTGGCGTGGACCGCCTGCGCTTCCACCTCAGGGCGCCGCCGGAGCAGAGCCTGCCGCTGCACGAGCTGCTGTGCGGCCACGTGCTCGGCGTGGCGCTGGCCGACGGCCCCAACGATCCCCGGCCGACCCTGTTGCCGCCCGGCGTCGTCAGCCCGGTGGGCTTCGCAGCCGACGAGTCGCTGACGCCCTGGCCGGCCAGGTCGTTCTCCGGCTTCCGGCTGCTCGGCGAGTATTTCGCCCTGCCGCAGAAGTTCCTGTTCGTCGACATCGCCGGCCTGGAGGCGCGCACGCTGCTGCACGCCGGCGGCCGGCTGGACCTGTTCGTCTACCTCGACGAGGCGGCGCCCGAGCTGCAGCGGCGGCTGCAGCCGGACGCGCTGGCGCTCGGCTGCACGCCGATCGTCAACCTGTTCGCCCGGCAATGCGAGCCGGTGCCGCTGACGCACGAGCGCGGCGAGTACCTGGTCACGCCCGACATGCGCCGTCCCCGCGCGATGGAGGTGTGGAGCATCGAGTCAGTCCGCGAGCTGCGCCCCGACGGCAGCGTGCGTCCCTGGCGCCCGTTCTACCGCCACCCGGCGGAGGCCGGCGCCGGCGGGCCGGCGGCCGCCTACAACACCGTCCGGCGTGACAGCCCCGGGCCGCTGGGCGGCACCGACGTGTTCCTGGCGCCGTTCGACCCGGAGCTGGACGTGGACAGCCCGGCCGACGCCGTGCTGTCGGTGGACGCGCTGTGCACCAACCGCGACCTGCCGGCCGAGCTGCCGTTCGGCGGCGGCCAGCCCCGGCTGCGGCTCTCCCAGGCCGTCAGCGCGGTGACCGACGTCGCCTGCCTGACCGCGCCCGGCCCCAGCCTGTGCGCGCCGCTGCGGGCCTCGCCGAAGGACCGCAAGGCCTGGCGGCTGATCTCCCACCTCTCGCTCGGCCACCTGTCGGTGGCCGGCGGCGAGGGCGCCGCGGACAGCCTGCGCGACGTGCTCCGCCTGTACGACCTGCGCGACACGGCCGACAGCCGGGCGGCGATCGCTGGCCTGCTCGCGGTGCGCTCGCAGGCGGCCACCGCGCGCGTGCCGGGGGCGCGGCCGGGCAGCTTCTGCCGCGGCCTCGACGTGACGCTGGAGTTCGACGCCAGGGCCTGGTCCGGGTCCGGGCTCTACCTGCTCGCCTCGGTGCTCGACCGCTTCCTCGCCCTGCACGCCACCGCGAACTCGTTCGTGCGCACCACCGTGGTCCTGCGCGGCCGCGACGGCGCGGTCGCGCGCTTCGCCCCGCGCACCGGCGCGCGGGTGCTGCTGTGACCCGGCGCACGCTGCTGGAGACCCTGCTGGCGGAGCCGGAGCGCTTCGAGTTCGACGCCGCGGTCGCCGTGCTGCGGCAGGCGGCCGGCCGGCCGGGCCTGCCCGGCCGGGAGGGCGGCCCCCCGGTCCACGCCCCAGTCCACGCCCCGGTCCATGCCCCGGTCCGGTTCCGGGCGGCGGTCGGGCTCGCCTTCGTCGCCTCCGACGTGGCCGCCGCGGGGCGGGACGCGGCCGGGTTCCACCTGGAGACCGGGATCATCGGGCTGACCGGTCCGTCCGGCACGCTGCCCCGCCCTTACACCGAGCTGGTGAACGCGGAGCGGCGGGAGCGGTCCCCGGCCCTGGCGGAGTTCCTGGACCTGCTGGCCCAGCGCCCGATCGCGGCCTTCGCGGCGGCCGGCGTGAAGTACCAGCCGCACCGTGCGGCGCGGGCGGCGCACCGGCGCGCGTCCGGGGCCGTGCCTGGGGCCGTGCCTGGGGCCGTGCCGGACGACGCGCCATGCGACGACGATGCTCCGCACGACGACGCTCCGGCGGACGGGCTGCGGCACGCGCTGCTGGCGCTCGCCGGCTACGGCACCGACCATCTCGCCCCGCGGCTGGCTGCCGGCACCGACCCGCTGCTGTTCTACGCGGGGCTGTTCGCCTCCCATCCCCGCCCGGCGGACAGCCTGGCGGCGCTGGTCTCGGACTGGCTCGGCCAGCCGGTCGCGGTGGAGGAGTTCGCCGGCGCGTGGCTGGACATCGACGCCGCGACCGCGAGCGTGCTACCGCGGGCGGGCGGTCCCGGCCAGTTCAACCGGCTGGGCGTCGATGCGGCCATCGGCGCGCGGTGCTGGGACATCCAGTCTCGCGTCCGGCTGCGCATCGGGCCGCTGCCGCTGGCCGGGTTCGGGTCGCTGCAGCCGGACCAGCCGCTGTTCGCGCGGCTGTGCTCGCTGGTGCGCGCGTTCCTGGGGCCGCATCTCGGCTTCGCAGTCAACCCGGTGTTGGCCGCGGCGGAGGTGCCGGCGCCGCGGCTCTGCGCGCGGGCGACGTCGCGGCTGGGCTGGAACACCTGGCTGCCGACCGGGGGGCCGCGCGGGCGGGACGGGACCGAGCCGGTGTTCGAGGCGGAGGGGGGCTGACAGCCGGCGGCGAGGCAGAAAGCAAGGCCGGGCTCTGCCCGGACCCGCCAAAGGGCCGAGCCCTTTGGAAATCCTCTTCCTTAAGTGAAAGATTCCAAAGACTTGTCTTTGGCGGAGTTTGAGGCAGAGCCTCAACCTTGCCTGCCTTGCCGATCGCGCTCGACGGCTGCCGGCGCCGCACGAGGATCATGCAAACCGCCAGACACCGTCCTTGTTCTTCCAGAGGCTGCTTCTCCTTGGCACCAGTTTGAGGCCGGTTTCATCTGCGCGGAAATCGAGGTGCATGTAGAAGTCCGTCGCGGCGTCGCTGAACGAGGTCAGCTGGACCACACCGCCGAAGCGCAGGCTCTCGGAGACGCTGACGGCCTTCTCCACCATCATCGTGCCCACTCCCGCGACACCAGGGTGCGACGCCAGCCAGACGATCTCGACGAACCGGTCGGACAGGTCTTCCCTGACGCCGAGGATCATGATCGCAGCAGTGACACCGTTGCAGTTATACAGGTAGGCCTGGTCCAGGTTCCGCCGTCTCAGCTGGATGTTTGAAGCGATGCCGATGGCATCGACGCCGCGCCCCTCCCACTGCGCACGGCCGGCCTCGTTCCTGCGCCACCTTCTCATGGCGAAGGGTCTGCGGGGACTGAACCTGCCGACCGATGGAGCAGGTGTGGGGACGGTGTTGCCGCCCGCATCGGCGATGTAGCGCCTGACCGATTCCTGGAACTGCGCTGCCTGGCGATGCACGTCGTCCGGCCTTATCTGCTCGATCGGAAACACCTGAAGACTCCTGTCCATGTGGATGCGAGGCTTGTCGCGATCGTCCTGCGGAGGAGCCTGACGGGCGATCTCGCGTGCAGGCTGCCCTGCGGACGATGTCCGAGGTGATTGCCGGTTCTCTCGGCCACGAGGCGGACGTCATCGGACGTTCTCCGCAACACGGGCCACCGCATGGTGGGTGCAGGCCGTTTCCGGTCCATGACAACACGCGGCGTTCGCGGCTACAGACGTAACGTGGGTGGAGTTCGCTTCGCCGTGCGTGGTGACGCTTCCGCGGGAGTGCTGCATGAACCGGCCTGCGGGCGGGGAGCAGCTCCGGTCCCGCGCCTCGCGTCGGGGCTGTCCGGACGGCTGGTGCCGCCTCGTCCGGCCAGGGCGTGATGTCGCCATGCCGCCCGACCGCGTCGGGCCTCCCATCACCGGCGCCGCGACCAGCGGCGACGGGATGGGACCGGCAGCGCTTCGCGTTCCGCAGGGCCGACCAGCGGCATCGTCCGCGGGCCGGCGTTCGTGCTACCGCTGCGGCGAACCTTCCCAGGTCCGACACGGTTGTGTAGCCCGCATGCCGGACATCCCGAGCCGACAGGTCGGCCTGCTCCGGCGTGCCACGTTTGATGAGGCAGCCCATGCGCAGCGTCCCTGCATCCCTCCTGGCCGTCGCCCTGCTCGCCGGCTGCGTCCGCCCCGCGGCCACGACCGGCCTGGGCGCCTACAACTGCTCGCGCGCCAGCCAGTCCGACGGCCTGGGCGCACCGGGGTACCGCGTCGTCACCCTGCGCGGCGTCCCCGGCGGCGGGCAGGTCATGCTGGACTTCGGGCGCGGGCGCCAGCAGCTGCTCGACCCGGTCCAGGGCACCGAAGGGCGGCTGTTCGCCAACCAGTCCTTCGCCTGGCGCAGCGGCCCCGAGGCCGGCGTGCTGACGGACGTCGAGAGGATCGCGACCTATGCCTGCGTGCGCGCCGCCAGCCCCGACGCCCCGGCGCCGTCGCGGGCCGCCGCCGTGGCACGCCGCCAGGCGGCGACCGCGTGATGGCGGACAGGTGCAGGCAAGGCCGGGCTCTGCCCGGACCCGCCAAAGGCCTGAGGCCTTTGGAAACCCATCCCTTAAGCATCGGTTTTCAGGGACTTGCCCCGGGAGGAGTCCGGAGGCTCCGCTTCCAGGCAACGGGCCTCCGGCCCTGCCCGCTTCGCACGCCCGGCCCGCGTGCGCCCGGGCTGCGTGGCGCCGGGCGACGGGGAGCCTGATGCCCCTGGTGCTCAGCACGGTGCGGTGCCCGCCCGGCGTGTCGCCGCAGAACCGCGAGGTGGTGCGCGGGGTCATCAGCATCGGCCGCACCGGCGAGTGCGACTGGGTGCTGCCCGACCCGGAGCGCATCCTGTCCAAGCGCCACTGCCTGCTGTCCTGGCACGACAACGCCTGGCTCGTCACCGACACCAGCAGCAACGGGACCCTGCTCAACGGCGAGGCTCTCGACCCGGGGGTGCCGCGCCAGCTCCGGGGCGGCGACCGCCTGGCGCTCGGCGCCTACGAGATCGAGGTCCGGCTCGACGAGGGAGGCTGGGAGGCCGCCGAGCCGGCGACGATCACCGCGCGCCGCATCCGGCCGGACGCGCCCCCCTGGCCGCCGGGCGGCGAGGCGCCCGCACGCGCCGACGACACGCTCATCGCCACGCTGGACAGGACCGGCCCGCCGGCCGGCCCGGCGCCCGCGACGAACGACCCCGCGCCGCAGCCGGCGTCGCCGCAGGAGCTGGCCGGGACCGGACAGCCCCGTCCCCCGGGCACGGCGGCCGGCGGCGGCACGGCGGTCGACGCCAGCCAGGCGGTCGGCGGCACGGCGGGGGCGGCCGAGGGCTTCCGCGCCTTCGCCGAGGGCGCCGGCGTCGCCGGGTCGCCCGGCCTCGATCCGGGGACGGCCCTGGGCCAGCTCGGCGCCGCGTTCCGCGCCATGGTCGCCGGGATGCGGCGGATGGCGGCCGCGCCCCCCCCGATCCGGGACGGGTCCGGCGCCGGGCGGACGGCGATCCACGGCTCCGCCAACCCGCTGCACCGTGCCGCCGACGACGACGAGGCCGTGTCCCTGCTGCTCGGCATCGGCCAGCAGGACGCCATGGCGCCGGACCGCGCGGTCGCCGACGCGCTGGAAGACCTGCGCCGGCACGAGCGCGCGGCGGCGTCCGCCCTGCGGCAGGCCGTGCGCGAGCTGCTGGCCTCGCTCGATCCGGCCGGGCTGCTGCGCGCGCTGCCCGCGTCCGCCGGCGACGCGTTCCCGGGCCGGCGCAAGGCGCGGCTCTGGGACGCCTACGAGGCCCGGCACGGGCGCCTCGCCCGGGCGCTCGCCGAGGATTTCGACGGCGTCCTCGCCGCGGCCTACGCGCGCGCCTACGAGGCGGCGCTCGCGGAGCCGGCGGCGTCCGGCGCCGACCGGGGCGACCCGGGTCGCCCGACCCCGCCGGAGACGCCCCCGCCTGGAACGTCTCCGCCTGGAACGTCTCCGCCTGGGGCGTCCCCGTGACCCGGCGCGGCCGCACGCCCCGGCAGGAGGGCACGGTCCTGCCTGCCCGGCAGCGGCGAACCGATCCTCCGGCCATGCCCGGCCGGTTCGGGACTCTGCTGTCGGGACGCCGGCAGGTCCGGCGCGCCATGGCGGCGGGCCGCGCCAGCCTTGACGGCGGGGCCGACTTCACGCTTAACGCTGTACTCGACGCCGACCCGGCCCCCTCGCTTGCACCGTGCTGGTCGATGCGTCCCGGCGTTGGCCGGAACGCTCGGCTGCCCGCCGGGCGCACTCCATCGGCGCGATGCGCCCCGGGCGGCGTTCGCGTCCGCCTGCGACGACACCGGCGCAGGGAAGGAAGCATGACCTGCACCCGCCGATCGCTCCGCAGGCTGGCGGTGCTGCCGCTGGCCGGTCTCCTGGCCGCCGCGGCTCCTGCCGGCCCTGTCCCCGTGCAGGCGGGGCCTGCGCAGCTGGGGCCCGTGCAGCCGGGGCCCGTGCAGCCGGGGCCTGCGCGATTGGGCCCTGCGCAGTCGCCCGGCATCGCCCTGGTGATCGGCGTGGACCGCTACCTGCGCCGCCCGGCTGCCACCGCCTGCACATCGGCCGCCGCGGCGGTGCGCGACCATCTGCGCGAGCAGGGCTTCACGGTGGTCGCCCTGCTCGACCCGCAGACGGTGGCGATGCGCGGGGCGATCAACGACTTCGCGACCCAGCTCGACGGCGCGCCGTCCGGCACCGTGCTGGTCTATGTCTGCGCCGCCGCCGTCGTCCAGGACAGCCGGGTGTTCGTGATGCCCGCGGGCGTCGAGCTCGGGGTGACGGAGCCGCAGACCCAGGGCATCGTGCTGCAGGCGCTGCTCAACGCGCTGGCCGGCACCGGCGGCACGCTGCTCGCCGACCTCGCCCTGCCGTCGACGCCGGCCGTCCGGGCGGCGCTGGCCGACCTGGGGCAGCGGGTGCCGCAGGGGCTCCACCTGGCGCTCGCCCCCGGGGGCGGGGCACCGCTCGGCCGCAGCCTGGCCGGCGACGCGATCGACGTCGAGGACGGCTGGGAGCCGCTCTCGTCCACCCTCGCCAGCCAGCCGAACCTCGGGCCGGACCAGTCGGTGGTCTATCTCCCCGCGCCCCCGCCGACGCCGATGCCGGACCTCGCCGCCCAGGTCGGACCCGCATCCGGACATGCATCTGGACCCGCATCCGGCCCTGCGTCCACGGTCGCCGCGGCGGCTCCGGCGGTCCCGGCCGCGGCGACGGAGGCCGACGGGCCGGCGAGGCCGCAGCCTGCGCCGGACACCCCGCCCGGGCAGGCCGGCGCGGCCGGCACCGGGCACGGCGCGGGGCCTGCCCCGCGGGGCGCCGCCGGCCCCGCGGCGGCGAGGGCCGCCCTGGCGTCGCAGAGGCGGCTCGCGGCCCGCGACCGCGCGGTCCGCGCGTCCCGGCAGGCCTCCCTCGAGCGCGCGCCGCCGGCGCGGACCGAGAACGCCCGGGTGGTGCGGCTGCAGGGGGCGCTGCACCGGCTGGGCTTCTACCAGGGCGCCGCCAGCGGCGAGGTCGACGCGCAGACCCAGGCCGCGATCAGCGCCTTCCAGGCGCGGCTCGGCCACCCCTCCACCGGGGTCATGACCGCCGCGGAGGTCGTGCGGCTGCTCAACTTCTGAAGGACCCGCCATGAGCCTCAAGCTGAAGTTCAACCTGGTCATGGTCACCGCCTTCGTGGCCGGCCTGGCGCTGGCCGCGGTCTTCGTCAACGCCTTGAGCGAGCGCATCGCGCGCCGCGCCGTGTTCTCCGAGGCGGCCACCATCATGGCCGAGCTCGAGGCCACCATCGAGTACTCCGACACGGACGTCTCGCCGCTGCTCGCGCACGCGATGAAGGTGCAGTTCCTGCCGCAGTCGATCCCGTTCTTCGCCGCCCAGCGCACCTTCGACCTGCTCGCCCGCGAGCAGCCCGACTACTCGCTCCGCCAGCCCGCCGACAACCCGACCAGGCCGTCGGACCGGCCGGCGCCGTGGGAGGCGGAGATCATCGGCCGGTTCCGGACCGACCCGAAGCTCGCCTCGCTGACCACCGAGCGCCACACCGATGCGGGCGAGATCATGTCGTTCTCGCGGCCGGTGCGGCTCAAGGACCCCGCCTGCCTCGCCTGCCACTCGACGCCGGAGGCCGCGCCGTCCTCGATGATCGACGTCTACGGCAGCAAGAACGGCTTCGGCTGGACGCTGGGCAGCGTGGTGGGCGCGCAGATCGTCTCGGTGCCGGAGCGGGTGGCGCTGGCGCGCGGGCGCACCAGCCTGTACCTCATCATGGCCGGGCTCGCGGTGGTGTTCGCGGTCATGCTGCTCGTGCTCAACCTGCTGCTGCAGGCGATGATCGTGGCGCCGATCCGCAGCATCTCGCGCACCGCCGATGACGTGAGCCTGGGCAACCTCGAGACGCCGGAGTTCGACACCCACGCCAACGACGAGATCGGCTCGCTCGCCGTCTCCTTCAACCGGATGCGCCGCAGCCTGGTCGCCGCCTTCCAGATGCTGGAGGAGTAGCGGCGGCGATGCTGGCCGCGCCCGCCGCCATCGGCAAGTACCGCGTCCTCGACCTGCTCGGCCGCGGCGCGATGGGCGTGGTGTACAAGGCGCACGACCCCGACATCGACCGCGTCGTCGCGATCAAGCTGGTGCGCGCCGACCTGCTCCACGGCGAGGAGCAGGCGGGCCACGTCCTGCGCCTGCGCAACGAGGCCAAGATGGTGGGGCGCTGCATCCACCCCAACATCGTGGGCATCCACGACTTCTCGCTGCACGAGGGCGTGCCGTTCCTGGTGCTCGAATACGTGGAGGGCCGCGACCTCGGCCGCGTCTGGGGGCGCGCCGCCCAGGTGGACCTCGCCTCCGTGGCGGGCGTGGCGCTGCAGGTGCTCCAGGCCCTGCACTACGCGCACGGCTTCGGCATCATCCACCGCGACATCAAGCCCGCCAACGTGCTGCTGACCTCGTCCGCGGCGGTGAAGGTGACGGATTTCGGCATCTCGCGCGCGCTGACCTCGGACGCGACGCGCAGCTCGGTGCTGGTCGGCACGCCGTGCTACATGTCGCCCGAGCAGTGCCTGGGCGGCACGCTGGACGCGCGCTCCGACCTGTTCTCGCTGGGATGCGTGCTCTACGAGCTGCTGGCCGGGCGGCGCAGCTTCGCCGCCGACAACTTCGTCGCGACCACGCACAAGGTCCTCCACGAGGCGCCGCCCTCCCTGGCCGGGCTGCGCCCGGACCTGCCCGGCGCGGTGGTGGCGCTCGTCGAGCGCGCCCTGGCCAAGCGGCCGGAGGACCGCTTCGACGACGCGCTCGCCATGGCCGACGCGCTGCGCGGCGCCCTGCGCGCGCCGCGGGAGGCCGCGGCCGACACGGACGCGACCATGATCGTGGCGCCGCGGCCGCGGGCGTCCGCCGACCACCCCGCCTCGGCGGAGCTGGAGGCGCTGGCGTCGGCCTCGCTCGCCACCATCGAGCGCCGGCTCGCCCACCATGTCGGGCCGATGGCGCGCTACCACCTGCGCCGCGCGCTGCGCGAGGCCAGGACGCCGGAGGAGCTGTGCGAGCGGCTCGCCGGGTTCGTGCCGGAGGGCGAGGCGCGCGAGGCGATGCGGCACGCCATCCTCAAGGTCATCGCCGACGACGACGGGGTGGCGGCGCTGCGCTCGCGCGGCCCCGATCCGGCGACGGGCGGCACGCCCGCCGTGCCGGGCGTGCCGCAGGCCGCGGTCGAGGCCGCCACCCGCGCGCTGGCGGCAGTGCTGGGCCCGATCGCGCCGCGCCTGCTGCGCCGCGCGCTGCCCGGCGTGGACAGCCAGGAGGCGCTGGAGGCGGCCTGCCTCGCCCTGGTCGAGCGGCCCGAGGAACGCGAGCGCCTCCGCCGGCTGCTGGCCGGGCCGCACGAGCGCAGGTGAGGCGTGGCCGGTAAAGGCAGGCAAGCAAGGCCGGGCTCCGCCCATGCCTGAAAGCGGGGACCCGCCAGCCTGGGACCTTTGGAAACCTCTTCCTTAAGTGATGGATTCCAAAGGCTTGCCTTTGGCGGAGTTTGAGGCAGAGCCTCAACCTTGCCTGCCTGACCGGCCACATTCAAAGATAGTTCTTATTAAGAAACGAGATCAAAGGGCCCCATGCTTGAAGGCGGGGACCCTTTGCGGGTCCGGGCAGAGCCCGGCCTTGCCTGCCTGGCAGGCCAAGGGTCAGACCTGTTCGACCGGCAGCGAGAACACGTAGCCGACGCTGCGCTCAGTGGTGATCATCGACGGGCGGGACGGGTCGGTGTCCAGCTTGCGCCGCAGCCGCAGGATCTGCACGTCGATGCTGCGGTCGAACACGTCCTCGTGCACCCGGGTCGCCTGCAGGAGGTGCTCGCGCGACAGCGGGCGCAGCGGGGCGTTGAGGAAGGCCACGAGCAGGGTGTGCTCGCCGTTGGTCAGCGTCACCGCCCTGCCCTGCGGGTCGCGGAGCTGGCGGGTGCGCCGGTCGAGCACCCAGCCGCCGAAGCGAAAGCTGCGCGGCCCGCCCCCGGCCGAGGGCGGCTGGACGGCGCGCGCCGCCTCGGCCTGCACGGCGACGCGCGTCGCCTCGGCCCGGCGGAGGATGACGCGGATCCGCGCCAGCAGCTCGCGCAGGCTGAACGGCTTGGTGATGTAGTCGTCCGCGCCCAGCTCCAGGCCCACGACCCGGTCGATCTCGTCGCTGCGGTGGCCGGTGACGATCATGATCGGCAGGTCCGAGCGTGCCCGCAGCTCGCGCAGGATGTCGAGCCCGTCGGTGTCGCCGAGCTTGAGGTCGAGGATGACCACGCCCGGCTCGCAGGCCGCCAGCAGCCGCGTCATGTCGGCGTGGCCGGCGGCGAGGTCGACCAGGAACCCGTGCTCGCCCAGGTACTGGCCGACCATGCTCCGCATCCCCGGGTCGTCGTCGACCACGAGCACCCGCGGCGACAGGCCAGGTTGTCTTGTCACGAGCATGCTGGTTTCCTCGCGTGCGTGCAGGAAGTCCGACCATGGCGATAACGCGCCCGGCGTCGCGCCGTCCAGCGTGGCCGCGCCGCGCCGCGCCGGCCTGCGCCGCCGCGGCGGCGCTCCCCATCCCGGCGGGGGCCCCGGCGGGGCTGCGCGCGGCCGGGCGGGACGGCGAGCCGATCGCGCCCGTCCCGCCGCCGCCGGCCGCCGCCGCGGTCCTGGTGGCGCTCGGCGAGGCGCTGTTCGGCGACGCGAGGCTGCCGGGCAGCGGCCGCCTGGGCTGCGCGTTCTGCCGCGACCTCGGGACCAGCGGCGCAAGCGGGCGCGCGCACGGCACCGGCGAGGACGCTGTGTCGTCGATGGCGCGCGCCCAGCTCGGCCGCGAGCTGTCGGCCGGCCGGACCGCCGGGATCGTCGCCTTCCTCGGCACCCTGACCGGGCGCCTGAACGGCCGGCCGGTCCGGCCGGCGCGGTGACGGCCCCGCGATGCCCCGCCATGGTGGCGTGCCGGTCCGAACGGACAGGGCCTCGCCCCGCGTCCTGGAGGCGGGGACCCGCCGGGGCCGGCGCCCCCGGACCCGCCTCCATCCCGGCCTGCGGCGCGGACCGTGGCGCGGATTGGCGCAGAGGACATCCCGACCCGACACGAGGTTTCCAAAGGCCTGGCCCTTGGCGGGCCGAGGGCGGAGCCCTCGCCTTCCTTGCCGATTTTCAGACCGGGACGCCGCCCGCGCGATGATGAGCGTGCTGCGCGGCGCGGTCGCCACGACCCTGCTCACCGCCGTCGTCGTGGCGCTGATCCTCAGCGGCACGCGCATCGACCAGTCGCGCGGCGTGCGCTCGCTGCAGGTGCTCGACCGTTTCGTGCGCGCCGACGCGGGCCTGCAGCGCGACGTGCTGCTGGTCCACGCCGGCCTGCTCGGCAACTACGACCCGCTGGTCGCGCAGTCCGGCGAGATGGAGGCCGATCTCGCGCGGCTGGGCGAGGACGTCCGGCGCGACCGCCTCGACGGCGCCGCCCTGGACGCGCTGTCGCGGCTGGCGGCGCGGGAGCAGGCGCTGGTCGAGCAGTTCAAGAGAGAGCAGGCGCTGGCGCGCGACTCGCTCGCCGCCCTGCCGGTCCTCGGCGCCATGGCGGAGGCGGAGGTCGGCGGCCCGGCGCCGGCGGCGCCGGTGCAGGCGCTGGAGCAGTCGGTGGCGCGGCTCCTGCTCGCCAACACCCCCGAGGCGGCGCAGGCGCTGCAGGCCGGCATCGACGCGCTGTCGCCGGCCTCGGCGGCCGACCACGCCGGCGCGGCCACCGTGCGCCAGCTCGTCGAGCACGCGCGCCTGCTCGGGCGCGTGCTGCCGCAGGTGGACACGCTGCTGCACGAGATCACCGCCGCGCCCATGCCGGCGGCCGCGGCGGCGGTGCGCGACGGGATCGAGGCGAGGGCGCGGCGGCTGCAGGCGCGGGCGCACGACACCCAGCTCGCGCTCTACGCGGCGTCGCTGCTGCTGTTCGGCCTGACGGTGCGCATCCTGGTCAACCTGCGCGCCAGCCTGCTCGAGCTCGAGGAGCGCGCCGCGATCGAGCGCACCCTGGCGGGCCTCTCGGCGCTGTTCGCGTCCAGCGAGCCGGAGGGGATCGGCCGGTCGATCGACACGGCGCTGGCGATGATCGGGCACCAGACCGGCGTGGACCGGGTCACCCTGGTGCGCCTCGACCCCGACGGCGTGCAGCGCTGGACCCGGACGGCGCAGGAGGAGGCCAGCCCGGCCGGGCTGCTGCTCGAGGTCGCCGACGAGGCGGAGGCCGGCCAGGCGCAGGGCCAGGCGCACGGCCAGGCGGGCGGCGTCCAGTCGGGCGGCGTCCAGTCGGGCAGCCTGTCGGGCGGCGGCCAGGCGCATGGCGTCCAGGCGGGCGGGACCCGGGCTGCGCCAGGTACGCCGGATGCGGCGGGGCCCGGCGAGGGCGTCCTGCACCTGCGCGCCCTGGCGGCGGGGCCCGGCGAGGCGGCGCGGCGCCTGGGCGCGGCCGGCACGCAGGGCTGGGCCGGGGTGAGGCTGCGCCGGCAGGAGCGGGCGGTCGGCCTGCTCAGCTTCGAGATGGTGCGCCGGCGCGGGCGCTGGCCCCGCTCGGGGGTGCAGTCCCTGCGGCCGTTCGCCCAGCTCGTCGAGGACGCGCTGGAGCGCGAGCGCGTCGCCCGCGAGCGCGAGGCCCTGCAGGCCCGGCTGCAGCAGGCCCAGCGCCTGGAGACCGCGGGCGCGCTGGCGAGCGGCCTGGCGCACAACTTCAACAACATCGTCGGCGCCGTGCTCGGCCATGCCGAGATGGCGTCGGAATGCGTCGCCAGGGGCGAGTCGCCGTCGCACCACGTCGGCGAGATCCGGCGCGCCGCCGAGCGCGCGGGCGAGCTGGTCGACACCATGCTCAACCTGGGCCGGCGCGACCAGCCGCGCCACGAGGTGGCCATGTCGGCGCTGACCGCGGAGACGGTGTCGCTGCTGCGGGTGTCGCTGCCGGGCGGGGTCGTGCTCGCCGTGCACGACGAGGCCGACCGCGCGACGGTGACCGGGCGGGCGGCGGAGCTGCAGCAGGTCCTGCTCAACCTGGTGCGCAACGCCGCCCAGGCCTCGCGCGAGGGCGGCCGGATCACCCTGCGCCTGGCGCGCGCCGAGGTGCCGGCCACGCGCGCCCTCCTGCTCGGCGCGATCGAGCCGGGCAGCCATCTCGTGCTGTCCGTCGCCGATTCGGGCAGCGGCATGGACGCGGCGACGCTGGGGCGCATCTTCGAGCCGTTCTTCACCACCCGTCCGGCCGGCACCGGGCTCGGGCTCGCCACCGTCGCCGACATCGTGCGCGACCATGGCGGCGCGATCGCGGCGCGCAGCGCGCCGGGCCAGGGCAGCACCTTCGAGGTCTGGCTGCCCTGCGGCGTCACCGGCGCCGCCCGCACCGTGGCGCGTCGCGGGCGCGGCGAGATCGTGATGGTCGTGCACCCCGACCGCGAACGCCTGCTCAAGATCGAGGACACGCTCGCGGCGCTGGGCTACGAGCCGACCGGCTTCGCGAGCTGCGAGGCCGCCCTGGACGCGATCAGGCGCGCGCCGTCGCTGCACGACGCAGCCCTGGTCGATCTCGGCCCCCTTGGCGACCCCGACGGGCTGGCGGTGACGTCGCGGCTGCGTGCCCTGCGTCCCGGCCTGCCGCTGGTGGTGACCGGCGCCGCCGCGACCGTGGCCCGGCTGCGCGGGGCCGACCTGCGGATGGGCACGGTGGTCGAGGCCCGGCCCGGCCCGGCCGGCCTCGCGCTGGCGATGGCGGAGCTGTTCGACGGGCTGGCGCCGTCGGCGAACCGCGCACCGTAGGCCGAGCCTGGCCGACGCCCTGTCCACGGCCGGGGTCCACGGCCGGGCGGCTTGCGCTTCCGTTCCGCCGCGTCTGCAGGCCGATGCTGCCCCAGGGCAATGCGCCAGGCGCAGGAAGCAGGTAGGAAGCAAGGTTGAGGCCCTGCCTCAAACTCCGCCAAAGGCAAGCCTTTGGAATCCACTTGCTTGGAGCGTTTCTAGAGCATCATCCGATCAGACAGGGTCACCTGCCGGATAAAGATGCTCGTCAAAACAAAGCCCTAGAGCGTTTTCGTGCGTCTATCAGCACGGAAAATGCTCTAGGTTTGTCGGGTTCGGCCGCTATCCGGCCGTCGTCTGGTGGTGACCCCTGCCAGCGTTCCTACGCCACCCTTGGCCATCCCCGACCCTGTTTTTCCAAAGGCCCAACGCCTGGAAGAGGGCCTTCGGTGGGCCTGGGCGACGCCTGGCCCTGCCCGCTGTCCTGCCGCACGCTGACCCGCCACCCGGCGGCAGGGCCGGGCGGATACGAGCCGGCGCGGCCCGTCCGCCTGGGGCAGGGCGGGTTTGGCCTGGCTGGGGCGGGAGGATTCGAACCTCCGCGTGGCGGAGTCAAAGTCCGCTGCCTTACCGCTTGGCGACGCCCCACCGGCGCCCCTGCTGAATAGGTCCCCCTGCCGCCGCCATCAAGGCCCGCCCGCGCGCAGTCGCCTGCGCCCGAGCCACTCCACCGCCCCCAGCCCCGCCAGCGCCAGCGACACAGACGCCAGCGACAGCCGCGCCGCCGCCTGCTCGCCCCCCGGGCTCTGCAGCGCCGCGTAGATCGCCAGCGGCAGCGTGCGCGTCCGCCCCGGGATGTCGGCCGCGAACGTGATCACCGCCCCGAACTCGCCCAGCGACGTCACGTACGCCAGCGCCGCCCCGGTCAGCACCCCCGGCAGCGCCAGCGGCACCGTGATCGTGCGGAACCGGTCCCACCGTCCCGCCCCCAGCGTGCGCGCCGCCTGCTCCAGCCCGGGGTCCACCGCGTCCAGCGACAGCCGGATCGCGCGCACCATCACCGGGAACGTCATCACCGCGCAGGCCAGGCTCGCGCCCGCCGTGGTGAACGCCAGCCTCACCCCGAACCACGCCAGCAGCCAGTGCCCCACCGGCCCCCTGACCCCGAACACCAGCAGTAGCAGCCACCCCGTCACCACCGGCGGCAGCACCAGCGGCAGGTGCAGCACCAGCTCCGCCACCGCGCGCCCCGGGAACCGCCGCCGCATCGCCGCCGCCGCCAGCACCGCCACCGGCAGCCCGAACCCCACGGCGCGCGCCGCCACCAGCAGGGTCAGGCGCACCGCCTGCCACTCGTCCGGCGTCAGCACGGCAGGCAAGCAAGCCTGGGCTCCGCCCAGACCCGCCAGGGGCGAGTCGCCCCTGGACCGGCTTCACTTAGGTGCTGGATTCCAAAGGCGAGCCTTTGGCGGAGTTTGAGGCGGAGCCTCAACCTTGCTTCCTTCCTCAAGGCGCCGAGAACCCCCGCGCCCGGAACAGCCCCGCCCCCTCCGGCCCCGCCACGAACGCCAGCAGCGCCGCCGCCTCCGCCCCCGCCCCCTGCAGCAGCGCGAACGGGTAGGCGATCGGCGCGTGGCTCGCCTCGGGGAACACGCCCGCCACCACCACGCCCGGGCTCGCCATGGCGTCGGTCTCGTACACCACGCCGGCCGGCGCCTCGCCGCGCTCCACCAGCAGCAGCGCCGAGCGCACGCTGTCCGAGCGCGCCAGCCGCCCCGCGACCGCGTCCCAGGCGCCCAGCCAGCGCAGCGCCTCCTCGGCGTAGATCCCGGCCGGCACCGAGGCCGGGTCGCCCACCGCGAGCCGCCCCTCCGCCCCGAGCACCTCCCCCAGCACCGCGGCGAACCCCGCGCCCCCGCCCTCCGCCCGCGCGATCGTCACCGGCGCCGCGCCCTTGGGCTCGACGAGCACCAGGCGGTTGCCCAGCACGTCGCGCCGGCTGCCCGCCACCAGGAGGTCGTGGTGCGCGAGGTCGTCCATCCAGCGCTCGTCGGCGCTGGCGAAGAGCTGCGCCGGCGCGCCCGCCTCGACTGCGCGCGCCATCGCCGCGCTCGACCCGAACGAGAGCACCGGCCGCGGATGCCCCTGCGCCTCCCAGGCCCTCGCCACGTCGCCCATCGCGTCGGCGAGGCTGGCGGCCGCGAACACCACCGCGCCGGACCCCGCCCCCGCCGGCGCCGCCTGGGCCCGCGCCGGCCCCACCTGCGCCGCCGCCACCTGCGCCGCCACCAGCCATGGCGCCATCCGAAGCCACATCGCCGCCCGCCCCCGCTGTTCCCGCCCAACCATAGCGACGCACCGCAGCTCCCGGCCAGCGACGCCCAGGTCCGGTCAGGCAGCAAGCAAGGCCGGGCTCTCCCTCCGCTGGCTCTAGCGGGCCATCGGAACCTTTGGCCAGCTCCGCCCGGACCCGCCAAGGGGCAAGCCCGACGGAAACCGGCTCAATCAAGTAACGGATTCCAAAGGCTTGCCTTTGGCGGAGTTTGAGGCGGAGCCTCGACCTTGCTCGCTTCCGGACGCCCGCTAACGTTTCGGCAAGGATGCGCTGCCAGGATCGGCCTCCCCTGTGCAAGGTGTCCCATGCCGGTCCTGGCCGTGCCCGGCGCCGCGGCGGCGGCCCCGGCCGCGCCGGTCGCGGCCCGCGCGGCCGGGCCGGCGACCACGCTGCCCCTCGGCCGGGCCGGCGACCCGGTGGACGTGGTCTCCCTCTCGCCCGCCGCGCAGCTGCGGCAGGCCCTGGACGTCCCCGCGCTCGCGATGCGCCAGCTCGGCGCCCTGCTCGGCGAGTTCGAGCAGATCTCCGGCCTCACCCGGGGCGCGGCACCCCAGGTATTGGGCGCGCTGGCCGGCGAGATCGGTGCCAGCGCCCGCACGCTCGGCGCCGGCGTGCAGGCCCTGCTGCCGACGCCCGACGCCCCGACGCCGCTGCAGCTCGCCGGCGCCGCGGCGCTGCGCGTCCTCGCGACCCTGGCCCCCGCCCAGGCCGCGCCGCCCGACGCCCATCCCCAGGACGCCCGTCCCCAGGACGCGCATCCCCAGGACACGCGCGCCCAGGACACGCGCGCCCAGGATGCCCCCTTCCAGGATGCCCGGCCCTCCCCTGCCGCGCCCCCCGACGCCGCGCGCCCCGGCGTCGCACCCTCCGGCACCCCGCCGGCCAGCCCCGCCGCGCCGCCCGCCGCCGGGCCGCCGCCGCCCGGCGACGCACAGGCCGGCGCCGCGCCGCCCGGAACCCGGCCCACCCCGGCCGGCACGCCCGTCCCCACGCCTGCGCCGCCATCGCCCGGCGACCCCCTTCCCGCCGCCGACCCACGCGGCGGCGCGGGCGCGGCCTGGCCAGGCCGCGGCGCCGCCCCAGACCCCGGCGCGACGCCCGCCCGGGCCGACCGGTCCTCCCCGCGCGGCGCCCCGGCCTCCCCCGGCGTCCGCGAACCGCCCGCCCCGGGCCCGCCCCGCGCCGCGCCCACGCCGCACGATCCCGCGCGTCCCACCCTGGCACATCCCGACCCCGCGCAGCCCGACTCCGCACGCCCCGATCCCGTGCGGCAGGCCCGCGACGCCGCCCTCGTCCTGCTGCGCGAGGCCGCGGCGACCCTGGGCCGGATGCAGCTCCGCCCGCGCGCCCCGCCTGCCGCGCAGGCCGACCGACCGACCGACGCCCGCGGCGACGCCTGGTGCGACGCGCAGATCGCCGCCGCCCTGGGCAGCGTGGCCCACGCGTCGCAGCGCCTCGCCGACGCGCGGCCCACGGGCTGGCCCGGGATCGCGGCCGCGTCCGGCCGCAGCCCCGAAGCCCCCGGGGAGCCCGCCCGCGCCGCGCGGCGCCACACGCGGCTGGCGCTGCTGTGCTGCCTGGCCGCGGCACTGTGGGCGACGCGGAGCCTGGACCTCGGCGTGGCGCGCGCCCTGACCGCTTCCGTGCTCGCGGTGGGCGCGGCGGCTTGGGGATGGCGCAGGGCGGCGGGGCGGCGGGTAAGGATCGAGCTGCGTTAAGGAAGGAAGGTCGAGGCTCTGCCTCGAACTCCGCCAAAGGCAAGCCTTTGGAATCCATCACTTAAGAAAGAGGTTTCCAAAGGCCTCGGGCCTTTGGCGGGTCTGGGCAGAGCCCGGCCTTGCTGGCTGCCTTGCCGCCATGACACCGCCCCGATGCCGCGATAGAACCCCCCGGCCACCGGACCGGAGCCTTCGTGCGCATCCTCGGCCTCAGCCAGCGCCTCTACCTGGGCGACATCCACCTCGCCTTGAAGCGCGAGGGCCACGACGTCCGCGTGTTCGCGAGCGACCCCCCGGCGCTGCGCGCCTTCGGCGGCCTGCTCGACACCATCGACGACTGGCAGGCAGGGCTGGACTGGGTGGGCCGCGACGGCGTGGTCCTGGTCGAGGGCGTGCGGCAGGGCGCGGCGCAGGACGCCCTGCGCGCGCGGGGCCACCGCGTGGTCGGCGGCAGCGCCTATGGCGACCGGCTGGAGAACGACCGCGACTTCGGCCAGGCCACGCTGCGCGACGCCGGCCTGCCGATCGCGCAAAGCCGCGCCTTCGACACCCCGGCCGACGCCCTCGCCTGGCTCGGCGCGCACCCCGGCCGCTACGTGCTCAAGCACGACGACGGCGCGCATCCGACCTTCGTGGGCGAGCACGCCACCGGCGCCGACCTCGCGTTCCAGCTCCGCCGCGCGCCGCCCGGCCGGGTGCTGCTGATGCCGCGCCTCGACGGCGTGGAGGTCGGCGTCGGCGCCTACTTCGACGGCCGCGCGTTCCTGCGCCCCGCCTGCATCGACTTCGAGCACAAGCGGTTCTTCCCCGCAGAGCTGGGCGAGATGACCGGCGAGATGGGCACCCTGGCCTCGTTCGAGCACGCCGAGCCCCTGTTCGCGCACACCCTGGACCGCATGGCGCCGGCTTTCCGCGCCGCGGGCCACGTCGGCTACGTGAACCTCAACCTGATCGTGAACGAGCAGGGCGCCTGGCCGCTGGAGTTCACCTGCCGCATCGGCAACCCCGGCTTCGCGGTGCTGGCGGCGCTGCAGCCCGCGGGCTGGGGCGACCTGCTGGCGCGCATGGCCGGCGGCCTGTCCGCCCCCGCCCCACCTCATCCCCCCGCCACCCCGTCATCCGCCCCCGCCCTGTCTTCTACCCCCGCCCCGCCTTCCGCTCTCGCCCCGTCCCCCGGCCCCGCGGCGTTCCCGACCCGGCCGGGCTGGTCCGTGGCGATCGTGCTGACCGTGCCGCCCTTCCCCGGCGTGGCGCCGGCGGCATTGCCCGAGGATGACCCGCCGGTGTTCTTCCACCGCGACCCGTTCTCCCTCCCGGACCCTGGCGGCGCGGAACTCCTGCACCACCATTTCGTCGACATGCGCCGGGACCGGCACGGGGAGGAGCAGTTGCGGGTGCACAGGCGATCCGGACACGCGATGATCGTCACCGGCGTCGGCGCCACGGTCCGCGCCGCGCAGGACGCCGCGCGGGCGAGGGCGCGCAACGTGGTGATTCCCGAGCTGCGCTGGCGCGCCGACATCGGCGACCGCTTCGCAGCCGGCGAGGCGGCGCGTCTCGCGTCGCTGGGCTGGCTGCCCGCCGCGTGCTCCGCACCGCCGGAGCACGCGCAACCCGGGCACGCCGCCCAGGAGCACGCCGCGCCAGGGCACGCCGCGCCGGGGCACGCACCGCCGGGGCACGCCGCACAGGAGCATGGGGCATGACCGCGCCGACCCCGCACGCCGTGGCCGACCCGGCCGCCGCCGCCGCCATCGACGGCAACGACGCGATCGGCCTGTGCCTGGCCGGGCGCATCTCCCCGCAGGTGGCGCTGTGCCGCCTTCTGCTCGGCGGCGCCGCCGCCGCCGCCATCGCGATGCAGGTCGCGACGCGCCGCCCGCCCGCCCCGCACCCGCGCTGGGACGCGCTGTCCGCCCTGCTGCACGGCCGCGGCGCGATGCTGGCGCGGCTCGCCGGCGAGGTCGGCCGCCACGGCGGCAACCACGCCGCGATCGCCACGCCCCACGCCGCCCCCAACCCCGGCGTGCCAGATCCCGGCGCACCGCTTCCTGGCGCCCCGCTTCCTGGCGCCCCGCTTCCTGGCGCCCCGGGTCCCGGCGCTCCGCCCCGCCTTCCCGAAGGCGCCTCGCCCGCCGCCGCCGTCGCCGCGTTCTTCGACAGCGCGGTGGCGTTCTCCCCCGAGGCCAGCGTCGCGCTGTACTCGCTTGGCGACCCGGCGATCCTCGCGCAGGCCACCGCGGAGATCATGGACTGGCTGCACCGCCGCGGCTGCATCGGCCCCGCCGACAGCCACGCCGCCCCGCCCGGAACGGGCTCGCCCGTCCCGCCCGGGACGACGTCGCCCGCCCCTGCCCCGCAGGCCGACGTGCTCGACCTCGGCTGCGGCATCGGCCGGCTGGCGATCGCGATGGCGCCGCGCTGCCGCTCCGTGCTCGGCCTCGACGTGTCCGCCGGCATGGTGGCCGAGGCCCGCCGCCGCTGCGCCTCATACCCCGCGATCCGCATCGAGAGCACGCCCGGCACCGACCTCGACGCCCTGCCCGCGCACGGCTTCGACCTGATCCTCGCGGTGGACAGCATGCCCTACCTGGTGCAGGTCGGCCCCGACGCGCTCGCCACCCACGTCCGCGGCGCCGCCCGCGTCCTGCGCCCGGGCGGCCGCCTCGCGATCCTGAACCTGTCGTTCGGCCGCCCCCTCGCCCAGGACGTCGCCGAGCTGGACGCGCTCGCCGCCCGCCACGGCTTCGCCGTCGAGGTCGCCGGCGAGCGCCCCTTCGCCCTGTGGGACGCCGCCGCCTTCCTCCTGCGCCGCGACGCCCCCGCGTCCGTCACGCCCGTCGCCGCCATGCCCGACGCCGTCGCGCCCCGCCCTGCCACCGCCGGGAGCGCGTCGTGAACGAGGCCGCCCTGCTCCGCCTGGCGACCCTGCTGCGCGACGGCGGCTACAGCTTCGTCACGCCCACCCCCGCCACCCACGCCCGGGTCAACGCCCGCCCCGACAGCCGCTGGGCCCGCGACCTGCGCGACGTGTTCGGCTGGAGCCGCCCGTTCCGCGACGGCCTGCTGCCCGCGGCGCTGCTGGCCGCCATGCGCGACGCCGGCGTGCTGGCGCCGTGCCGCGACCCGGACGCCCCCGCCTCGCCCGGAACCCTCTTGCCCGGAACCCCCGCCTGGCGCTCCACGGTGCGCCTGTCGAGCCTGCACGGCCTGCTGTTCGTGCACTCCGCCCACCCCACGGGCGCTGCGGACTCCGTGTTCTTCGGACCCGACACGTACCGCTACGCCGCCGCCATCGACGCCTGGCTCGCCGCCCGCACGACGCCGGTGCGCCGCGCCGTGGACATCGGCAGCGGCAGCGGCGCCGGCGCGATCCTGATCGCCCGCGCCCGCCCCGACGCCGAGGTGTGGGCCGCCGACATCAACCCCGCCGCCCTCCTGCTCACCCGCGTCAACGCGGCGCTCGCCGGCGTCACGGTGCAGGCCGTGCACAGCGACCTGCTCGCCGGCGTCGGCGGCGCGTTCGACCTCGCCGCCGCCAACCCGCCCTACCTCGCCGACCCCGCCGAGCGCGCCTATCGCCACGGCGGCGGCCCGCTCGGCGCGGGCCTGTCGCTGCGCATCGTGGCCGAGGCGCCCGCCCGCCTCGCCCCCGGCGGCACGCTGCTACTCTACACGGGTGTCGCGATCGTGAGCGGGCGCGACCCCTTCCACGACGCCGCGGCAACCCAACTCCAGGCCTACGACGACGTTACATGGCGCTACCGCGAGATGGACCCGGACGTGTTCGGCGAAGAGCTGGAGCACGACCCCTACGGCGCGGCAGACCGCATCGCCGCCGTGGTGCTCACGGCCACAAGGAACGGAACCTGACCATGCCGGACGGCTTTCTCGCCGCTGACTTCCCGACCCCGCAGCCCGGGCTCCAGCAGCGCCTCGCGCTGTTTAACGCCACCCGCTTCAACCCTGCCCTGCCCACCGCCGCCTGGCGCGACGACATCGCCACCCAGGCCGAGCGCCTCGCCGAGGAAGGGGACTGGCTGGAGGCCCGCCGCGCCGCCGTGGCCGAGCGCGCCGCCCAGGCGCCCCGCGACGCCGACGGCTTCGTCGCCTGGTTCCAGGCCCTGGAGCACACCGGCCCCGGCCAGGGCGACCCGCTGTTCGCCTGGCTCGCCGACGAGGCCACCCTCGACGAGATGCGCTGGTTCCTCACCCAGGAGGTCGCCGGCGAGGCCGGCTTCGACGACCTCGCCGCGCTCACCCAGGTCAAGCTGCCGCAGCAGGCCAAGCTCGAGGTCGCGCGCAACTACTGGGACGAGATGGGCCGCGGCAACCCCAAGGGCATGCACGGCCCGATGCTGGAGGTGATTGCCGACCGCCTCAGCCTGCAGCCCACGCTGGCCACCACCGTCCCGGAATCCCTGGCCCTGGCCAACGTCATGGCCGGCCTCGCCTGCAACCGCCGCTACGCCTACCACTCTGTCGGCGCGCTGGGCGTCATCGAGCAGACCGCCCCCAGCCGCGCCATCCTGGTCGCCCGCGGCATGAAGCGCCTCGGCATCCCCCCCGAGGACCGCCACTACTTCGACCTCCACGCCGTGCTCGACATCAAGCACTCCGAGGCCTGGAACGCCGAGGCCATCCACCCGCTCGTCGCCGAGAACCCCGACGTCGCCCCCGCCATCGCTGAGGGCGCGCTGATGCGCCTCGAAGCCGGCCTCGCTTGCTTCGAGCGCTACCGCGCCGAGCTGTGGAACGAGGGTGCCGCCTTGTCCGCGCCGGCCGGGCAGTCGTCGGAGTCCTCGGGGCGTCGGGGATTCTGCGTGCGCTGACACAAGCGAAGCAAGCAAGGTTGAGGCTCTGCCTCAAGCTCCGCCAGGGGCAGCGCCCCTGGACCTGCCTCACTTGAGAGACGGGTTTTCAGAGGCCCCAGGCTTGGAGGCCCCAGGCCCGAAGGCCCCAGGCCTGGAGGCCCCAGGCTTGAAGGAGGGGCCTTTGGCGGGTCTGGGCCTAGCCTGCAAAGGTTTCGGCGGCCCTCTCGGGTCGCTGGAACGGCGGGCGGAGGAGCCCGGCCCTGCTTCCTATCCCGACGCTCCCGCCACCTCCGCCAGCGTCCGCCGCATCCAGCGGTGCCCCGCGTCCGCCTCGTACGACGCGTGCCACAGCAGCGACAGCGCCACCTCCGGCAACGCCACCGGCGGCGGGCTCAGGCTCAGCCCCAGCCGCCCCGCGAACAGCCGCGCCAGCCGCGCGTGCATCGTGGTCACCACCGGTGCCCCCGCCACCAGGAACGGCACCGCCAGGAACCGCGGCGTGGTCAGCACCACCGTCCGCCCCAGCCCGAGCAGCGCCAGGGCGTCGTCCACCACCCCCCGCTCGCCCGGCCGCAGGCTGGTGAGCACGTGCGGCAGCCGCACGTAGTCCTCCAGCGTGATCGGGCTTGCCACCCCCGCCAGCGCCGCGTTGAACATGCACAGGTAGCTGTCGCGCAGGAACGGCCGCCAACGATGGTGCGTCTGCCCGCCCGCCGGCATGCCGATCCCCACCGCCAGGTCGATCCGGTCCGCGTCCAGCTCGTCCAGCAGCGACAGCGGGTCGCTGGGATACAGCCGCAGCCGCACGTGCGGCGCCGCCGCGCGCAGGTGCGCGAGCAGCGCCGGCCCCAGCAGCACCTCCACGCTGTCCGGCAGCGCGATCCGGAACACCCGCTCCGCGCTTGCCGGGTCGAACGCCTCCCCCGGCGCCACCAGCGCCTGCACCTGCGCCAGCGCCAGCCGCACCGGATCGGCCAGCGCCAGGGCCCGCGGCGTCGCGCGCATCCCCTCCGGCCCGCGCGTCAGCAGCTCGTCGCCGAACAGCGCCCGCAGCCGCGCCAGCGCATGGCTCATCGCCGATTGCCCGAGCCCGACCCGCGCCGCCGCCCGCGTCACGCTGCGCTCCCCCAGCAGCGCGTCCAGCGCCACCAGCAGGTTCAGGTCGATGCGCCCGAGATTGACATGGTCGATAGCCATCATTGATCCCATCGGTTGGATTAATGATAGGCCGTCACCCACCTTCCTGACAACGCGCCCGGCCATCCCCGTCCGGCGTCCCAGGAAGCCCCGCCATGACCCCGACCGCCCTCCGCCGCCCGCTCGCCGCCGCCCTGCTGCTCCTCGCCGCCGCTACCGGCGCCCGTGCCGACGGCCTGGCGCCCGCCGCCGGCCAGAGCATCGACCTCGGCACCCTCTCCGGCACCGCCTACTACACGGTGCAGCCCGACGGCTTCCACGTCGTCGCCACCCTGGCCGACGCACGCTCCGGCGCGCCGATGCGCGTCGAGGCCACCCTCGCCGCCGGGCAGACGGTGGTGCTCTCCACCCCGGGCGGCCGCTCCGGCGCGCCGCACACCGTGGAGATCACCCGCCTGGACCGCGAGGTCCTCGTGCACACCGTCGCCCTGACCAACTGAGCGGCGGCCGGAAGCAAGGTTGAGGCTCTGCCTCAAACTCCGCCAAAGGCTCGCCTTTGGAATCCCTTACTTGAGGAATGGGTTTCCAAAGGCCCCATGCTTGAAGGAGGGGGCCCTTGGCGGGTCCGGGCAGAGCCCAGCCTTGCTTGCTGCCTTCTCGAAGCCGAACCCGCAACCGCGGCCTCACCTCACCGGGTCGCGGCGAGGCGGATGCGCGTCCGGCGTTCCCTGCGCAAGTCCGTCCCCTCCCGCCGTCCTGCAACTTTCCCCGCCCCCACCGCCTGATACCGCACGCGCCGCGCCCGGCGCCGCACGCCACAGGAGCCGCCCCGTGACCACGGCACTCGACACGATCCGCCGCCCGGCCCCGCCCGCCGGGCGCCAGGGCCTCGCCCTGGCCCGCGGCCTCGGCTGGTTCAGCATCGCGCTCGGCGTCACCGAGCTGGTGCTGCCCCGCACCCTGTCGCGCACGCTCGGCCTGGGCCGCCGCCCGGCGTTGCTGGCCGGCTACGGCGTGCGCGAGATCGCGGCCGGCGCCGGCCTCCTGCTCGGCGCAGACCCCGCGCCCTGGGTGCAGGCCCGCATCGCCGGCGACGCGCTCGACCTGGCCACCCTGGCGGTGCCGCTCTTCGCCCGCCCCCGCCACCGGGGCGCCGCGGCCGCCGCCGTGCTGGCCGTGGCCGGCGTCACCGCGCTGGACATCCTCTGCGCCCGCCGGCTCGGCGCCCTGCCCCGCTGACATCGCCCCTCCCCCGGCACGGCCCCCCGAAAACCATTGCTTCAACCAATGGATTCCAGAGGCGTGCCTTTGGCGGAGTTTGAGGCGGAGCCTCAACCTTGCCTGCCTCCCCTGACATCCCTGGCTCTTGCCCTGGCATCGCGATTGCAATGACCGCGGCGAACCGAAGCACCGGACGCCGCCATGGTCGCCGCCAGCCTCTCGATCTCCGCCCCACGCCCGCCGCCCATCCCTCCTGCGGCGATGCCTCCTGCGGCCACGCCATCCTTCTCCCCGGGCCCGGCCGCGCCTGCCGCGCCGCCGACGGCCGCCGCGCCCTCGCCGTTCCACGTGCTGCTGTCGGAGCTGAACCCCCTGCAGTATCTGCCGGTGGTCGGCACGATCTACCGGGCCGTCACCGGCGACACGATCCCCGAGACCGCGCGCTTCGCCGGCGGCCTGGTGGTGAGCGGCCTGACCGGCGGCCCGGTCGGCATCGCCATGAACCTCGGCGCGACCCTGCTGGAGCGCCTCGTCGGCATCGACCCGGAGCAGCTCGGCGACCGCCTCCTCGCCGAGCTGGGCATCGGCCACGCCCCCTCCGCGCGCGCCGCCCCCACCGCGCTCGCCGCGGTCCCGCCCGCCCCCGAGGCCGCCCCGCCCGCACCGGCCGGCGCCGTCGCACCCGCATCGACGCCGCCTGGCGCCGCGCCGGCCCCCGCCTCCCCGGCCAGGGCGTGGTCCCCTGCCCAGCTCGCGGCCTATGGCGTCACCGGCGGCGCGGACGGCACCCTGCGCCGCGGCACGGTGTCCGGGGCCGACGTGCTGAACACCCTGGAACTCGCCCGGATCACCGCGCCCGTGCAGGCCTGATACCGACGGCCTCCGACATCGACCTGTCAGGAAGCAAGGCCGGGCTCTGCCCAGGCCCGCCAAAGGCCCCCTCCCTCAAGCACGGGGCCTTTGGAAACCGATTTACTGGGGGAATGGATTCCAGGGGCCCGGCCTTCGGCGGAGCTTGAGGCGGAGCCTCAACCCTGCCTCCTCCGTCACCGCCGCCGCCAGACCAGCGTGGCCGAGATCGCGTAGTTCCACACCACGCCCACCGCCGCCCCCAGCACCGCCGACGGCGTCCACCCGCCGCGCGCCGCGTACAGCATCCGCGCGATCCCCACGTCCGCGACCGCGCCCAGGCTGCACACCGCCACGAACAGCCCCAGCCCCCGCCACAGCGCCCGCCCGCGCAGCCGCATCCCGCGGTACGTCACCGCGTTGTTGAGCTGGAAGTTCGCCAGCATCGCCACCAGCGTCGCCACGCCCTGCGCGCTGGCGAACGCCATCCCCGCCGCCCGCCCCGCGTCCAGCACGACGAGGTGGATGCCCACCCCGATCAGCCCGACCAACGCGAACGAGACGAAGCGCAGCGGCACCACCCCCCCGCTCGCCTTGTCGAACAGCAGCCCCGCGAACTGCAGCAGCACCACCACGTCGAGCTTGCTGTCCCCGGCCACCCGCGGCGCGAACCGCACCGCCACCTCGCGGATGCGCAGCGCCTCGCGCGAGGACAGCACCAGGTCCACCAGGATCTTGAACCCCGCCCCGGTGAGCCGCGGCGCCGCGCGCTCGAACACCTCGCGCCGCAGCATGAAGAAGCCGCTCATCGGGTCCGACAGCCGCACCGGCAGCACCGCCTGCGCCGCCCGGATGCCCAGCCCCGAGATCCGGTGCCGCCAGCGCCCGTCCAGCCCCGCGCTGTCGCCGCCCGCCACGTGCCGGCTGCCCACCACCAGGTCCGCGCCCCCGCCGCGCAGCGCCGCCAGCATCTCGCCCAGCCGGGTCTCGTCGTGCTGCAGGTCGCCGTCGATCACCGCGACGTAGTCCGCCGAGGACGCCAGCGCCCCCTCGATCACCGCGCTGGACAGGCCGCGCCGCCCGATGCGCCGGATGCAGCGGATGCGCGGGTCGACCCGGGCGATCGCGCGCACCCGGTCCGCCGTGCCGTCGGGGCTGTCGTCGTCGACGAAGATCGCCTCCCAGCGCACGCCGGGCAGCGCCGCGGCCAGACGCCGCGCCATCGGCGCCACGTTGGCACCCTCGTTGTAGCAGGGGACCACCACGCTCAGCTCGGCGGCGGCCTCGACCTGCACGGCGCTCGTGAGCTGGTCCACGCCACGATTGTAGGTCATCGCCCCGCCGCTGTCAGCGGGCCGGGCAGACAACGCAGGAAGACGGCAGGGGTGGGGCTCCGCCAAAGGCGGGCCCTTGGCGGAGCTTGAGGCAGGGCCTCAACCTTGCTTGCTTCCCCGCTCACGGCTTTCGCGGTGTCCGGCCAGCCTACGGCCCCTCGCCCAGGAACGCCGCGATGTGCTCGTTGAGGAACCGCGCGTCCTCCGGGCTGGCGCCCGCCCCGGCCGGGTGCCCCCACAGCGACGGGATCGGCGTGAACACGCAGTGCGGGATGAGCCGCGCCTCGGACTGCGCGTCCTCGACCGGGAAGTACAGGTCGGTGGCCGACGGCATGTACAGCACCGGCGCCCGGATCGAGCGCAGCGCCGCCTCCAGGTCGCCGCCGAACGGCGCGGTGCCGCCCACGTCGTGCGCCTGCCAGGTCCGCATCTGCCCGATCAGGTTGTTGGCGTCGGCGCCCTTGAAGAACTCCGCGGTGTAGCGGTCCACCGCCTGCCGGAACGTCGTGCCGGGCGGCATCTCGCCGCGCCACAGCTCGCGCCGCCACCATTCCTGCGAGTACAGCCAGCCGAGCCAGACCAGCGCGGTCGCCTCGATGCCGCGTGCGGGCTCGGCCGCGTAGTCCCCGCCCGCGAACGCCGGGTCGGTCGTGATCGCCGCGATCTGCCCGTCGAGGCGGACGATGCCGTGCCCGTAGGTCTTCGCCGTGCCCGAGGTCGCCACGACGCGGTCCATGAAGTCCGGGTGGCTGACCGCCCATTGCAGCGCCTGCTGCGCGCCCATCGAGAACCCGATCACCGCGCGCAGGTGGCGCACGTGCAGCCCGTCGACGAGCAGGCGGCGCGCGGCCTCCACGTCGTCGCGGATCGCGATCGCCGGGAAGCGCGGCCCATGGAACGGCTCGGCGGTGTTGCTGGGCGAGGAGGACCGCCCGTTGCCGAACATCTCGGTGGCCACCAGGAACAGCTTCCCCGGGTCGAGCGCCTTGCCCGGCCCGATCAGCCACTCGTAGCCGTGCAGGTCCGCCATGTAGTGCGAGGGCAGCAGCACGGCGTTGTCGCCGGCCGCGTTCAGGGTGCCGTAGGTGCCATACACGATGCGCGCGTCGGGCAGCGCGACGCCCGCCTCGGTGGTGAAGCCGGGGAGCGCGAACTCGTGCCGCGCGGGGTCGGCCGGCACGGGCGCCGGCTGCGCGGCGGCGGTGTTGGCCGCGAGCAGGGCGGCGGCAGCCACGAGGCGCACGGAAGCGTTGGTCATGGAGGGTGTCCCGAACAGGAAGCAAGGTTGAGGCTCTGCCTCAAACTCCGCCAAAGGCTCGCCTTTGGAAACCTCGACTTAGCCTTCCTTCCCGGATGCCGGTCCAGGGGCGGCTCGCCCCTGGCGGGTCCGGGCAGAGCCCGGCCTTGCTCACTGTCCGCCCGCCCGGAACGCCGTGACCGCGTCCTGCACCCGGCGCAGCATCTCGCGCACGCCGAGCCCGGAGACGCCCGACATCACGAACACCTCCTGCCCCGACGCCTTTTCCAGCGCCCGCCTGCGCCGCGACAGCTCGGTCGTCGTCATCGCGTCCGCCTTGTTCAGCACGATCAGCTCCGGCTTCTGCGCCAGCCCGTCGCCGTAGGACTCCAGCTCCGTGCGCACCGTGCGCCACGCCCGCACCACCTGCCCCTGCGCCCCGTCCACCAGGTGCAGCAGCACCGCGCACCGCTCCACGTGCCCGAGGAACCGGTCGCCGAGCCCCGCGCCCTCGTGCGCCCCCTCGATCAGCCCGGGGATGTCGGCGAGCACGAACTCCTCGCTGTCCGACAGCCGGATCACGCCGAGCTGCGGGTGCAGCGTGGTGAACGGGTAGTCCGCGATCTTCGGCCGCGCCGCCGTGGTCGCGGCGAGGAACGTGCTCTTCCCCGCGTTCGGCAGCCCGACCAGCCCGGCGTCGGCGATCAGCTTCAGCCTGAGCCAGATCCAGCGCTCCTCCCCCGGCCAGCCCTTGTCGGCGCGGCGCGGCGCGCGGTTGGTGCTGGTCTTGAAGTGCGCGTTGCCGTGGCCGCCGTCGCCGCCGCGGCACAGCACGACGCGCCGCCCCGGCGTGTCCAGGTCCGCGATCAGCGTCTCGTGGTCGTCGGCGATGATCTGGGTGCCGATCGGCACCCGGATCAGCACGTCCTCGGACGCGGCCCCGGTGCGGTCGGAGCCCGAGCCGTTGCCGCCCTTGCGGGCGCGGAAATGCTGCGTGTAGCGGAAGTCGATCAGGGTGTTCAGGTTCTGCACCGCCTCGACGACGATGTCGCCGCCGCGCCCGCCGTTGCCGCCGTCCGGGCCGCCGAACTCGATGAACCGCTCGCGGCGGAAGGCGATGATGCCGTCGCCGCCGTCGCCGGAGCGGACGTAGATCTTGGCCTGGTCGAGGAACTTCATGGCGTCGGGGCCTGGGATGGTGGGCAGCAGCAGGAAGCAAGGTCGGGCTCTGCCCGAACCCGCCAAAGGCCCCTCCTTCAAGCATGGAGCCTTTGGAAACCGTTTGCTCAAACAAGTGGATTCCAAAGGCCTGCCTTTGGCGGAGCTTGAGGCGGAGCCTCAACCTTGCCTGCCTTTGCCGGCCGGGAGGTCGGCGCAAACGAAGCGGGGGCCGGCTCGCGCCGACCCCCGCCCGTCGTCAATCCAGCCGGGGCCGGCTCACTCCGCGGCGACGGCGTCCGGCTGCGCCGCGGCGCGCTCGACCGAGACGTGCACCCGGTCCTGCGCGCGGCGCGTGTACTTCACGATACCCGCGATCAGCGCGAAGATCGTGTGGTCCTTGCCGAGGCCGACGTTGGCGCCGGGGATCCAGCGCGTGCCGCGCTGGCGGATGATGATGTTGCCGGCGATCACCGTCTCGCCGCCGAACTTCTTGAGCCCGAGGCGGCGCCCCGCGGTGTCGCGACCGTTGCGGGACGAGCCGCCTGCCTTCTTGTGTGCCATGTCCGTCTCCCTTTCAGGCGTCGTGTGCGGTGTCGTGCGTGGGTGAGGCCTCGCTCATCCCGGCGGCCACGTCGTCGACGGGTGCAGCATCCCCGCCGGCTGCCTCGCCGCCCATCTCCTCGGCCACCGTGCGGTGCTCGCCCACCTCGGCACCGGCCATGGTCGCCGCCACCTGCGCGGTCGGCGCCCCGGTCTCGACGTGCTGCCCGCCGCCCATTTCCTCGGCCACCGTGCGGTGCTCGCCCGCCTCGGCGCCCGCCATGGTCGCCGCCACCTGCGCGGTCGGCGCCCCGGTCTCGACGTGCTCGCCGCCGCCCATCTCCTCGGCCACGGTGCCGTGCCCGTCCGACTCATGCCCGCCCGATTCGGACACGCCGGCCGGACCCGCCGCCACGTGCGGCCCGCCGCCGATCTCGCCGATGCGCAGCACGGTGACGTGCTGGCGGTGGCCGTTCTTGCGGCGGCTGTTCTGCCGGCGGCGCTTCTTGAAGATGATGATCTTGTCGAGCCGGTCCTGCGCCACGACCAGCGCGCTCACCGAGGCGCCCGCCACCACCGGCGATCCGATCGTCATGCCGCCCTCGCCGCCGACCGCGAGCACGTCGGTGAAGGTGATGGTCGAGCCCGGCTCGGCCTCCAGCTTCTCCACCTTCACGAGCAGGTCGGGGGTGACGCGGTACTGCTTCCCGCCGGTGCGGATCACTGCGAACATCGCTCAGCTCTCACTCTCTGCGGCCGGCCGGGGACGGCGCCGCGTGCATCATGGCATGGACAGATGGCTACCCGCGCCACGACCCGCCCGTCGCCCGGCCGGAGGCGCGAACGACAAGCGGGCGGCGGGAGCGCCCGTCGCCGGATGGGGTGCCCTACCGCCCCGCACCCGCGCTGTCAATCGGCGGCGCGGACGGATGCGGGTTGGTCCGCGCGGAATCGCCAGCGAGGCTTGCCCGGACCCGCCGCAGACCCGAGGCCTTTGGAAACCGGTCTCCAGGAGGGCGGCCTCCGCAGGCTCGCCCATTGGCGGAGCCGGGGGATGCGATCCGTGGCCTTCCTGCCTCGCCTCGGCCTCCGTCTGTCTTGCACCGGGTGCGTCGCCCCGACTATAACCCGCGCCTGCGCAGCCGGCCCCGGCCGGATGGCGCTGCGGAGAGGTGCCAGAGTGGTCGATCGGGGCGGTCTCGAAAACCGTTGTGCCTTCGCGGGTACCGTGGGTTCGAATCCCACCCTCTCCGCCAGTGCCCTAACAAAATCATATGGTTAGGGTGCGTTTACGATTGCAGCATACGTTGCGGCACACGTTTATGTGCCGTTGATGGTTGTTGACACATGACGCAGCAGGCACGGTTCGTGTTCCGACTTGGCCAAAGCGTGATGGTTTTGGTAAGCAGTGAGCATGCCGCTCTGCACGCTTTTCCCTTGATTCAGGAAGGATGAGAGCGGAGTTAACTCTCGATTAGCGCCTCATATGGGGCATACATCAAATACGGAGGCATCGACGTCAAGCCGGCCCCTGAGTCCATTTCCTGTTTCAGATTGCGAACTACCTTAAATCCGTATTTAGCATAGAAAGTAATTAGGCTTTGATTACGAGCGTATAGGGTGAGCCCATAGGTCGGGAATAGGGATCTTGCTCTTTTTGCAGCTTCGATAATTAAAGCTGCACCCGTACCTTTTTCTGCACGGTCATCCCTGGCCAGCCAAGCAATTGTATAAACTGGCAAGGTTAAGCCGGTAGAGACCGACTTTTGGTCTCGGTTTTGCAGTTGGCCTCGCGTCAGGGATGAACCAGAAAGGTGGTAGTAGCCATCGATTTTCCCCGGCCGGCCGAACGAGGGAAGCACATAGGCTGTTCCGCAGCGAGACCGAAGAAAGTCCCATATTTCTGTCTTAAGATATGAGACTGCCTCCGGCTCTCTGGCACAGAGAAAATCCGAGACGTCGTGGTTAAGCGTTAGCTCTTCTGTCGCAGGCGTGAAGTTATCCGGCTCAGCATCCGGTTGGCTTCCTTGGTAGCTGGCGTCAGGGGATCTGGGTTGGCGTGCCATCCTAGAATGCTATCGTAGTCAGAGTGGCATACCTCATGATGAGCCGACTGCGCGGAAGAGGCTCCTTCCTGTTGGGGTGCCCAGCTTCCGTCGTCTCGCGCTAGTGCCATTTTAAAAAATCCCAAGATGCGACCCATCTGACACCGGCTCAACGCCACCATCATCATTTGGTTGGCGGCACCCTGTCAGATTGGAGCAGATCAGTTTAAAGACGGTTAAGCCTCCACCCACGGTTGTGGTTACGCCAAGGCGTATAACGAGGGTTAGAGGGCGCGAACTCGGGTCGCGAAGCCAGCGCTACGATCACCATAGATAGCCGTCCGCCAACTCGTCAACGATCTGTGAGCAGTTCGACGTCGCGCTACGCACATTTAATTAACCGGTAGCTGCTTATCAATCTCTCTCGCCAGAAACATCCTGACGCATCCAGCACGTTCTCCAGACCTCTCGGATCATCGTCACTCCGAAGTCGGAGCTACCCACTCGACACCGCCAACGACGCCGATGCTCGTTCACTCGGCTTTATCTCGGACCCCATGCACTTGCTCATGTGAGATTCGTCGTTGGCTCGGGTAACTGCGTTGTCCGCAGAGCTCAAGGATTTGCCTACTGCGCCACCGCCGCCCCACCCGGCATCGCCTGCGTGATCTGGTTGAAGGTCGGCGCCAGAACCTCCGGCTCGGGCGAGTAGGCGGCCGGCGGCCTCAGCTCGGCGGCGTGAGGTTCACCGTCGTTCCGGGCGCCTGCGCCGCCTGCAGCGCCTGCACGTTGGTGGAGGACGGGGCCGCCGCCCCGCCAGGTGCCGCCGCCCCGCCGCTGGCAAGCGCCTGCGCCACCTGATTGAAGAACGGCGCCAGGATCTTCGGCTCGGAGCTGACACACCGTTGCTACTCGATCCTGAACCTTGCATCACGGCTGCTTTGAAGCTTTCACCGAACTCCCGCCTTATGCTCCCGCCTCGGCCGGCGTTCACATCCAGGGCATCGTGATACCTGACACGTCGAACGCAAGAACGGGACTCACACCCGGGCGTTCACCCCCCGCTCGCGACTGAGACGAGCGACAAGTCCGGAGGAACAAAAATTGGCAGCGGCACCCCGCACTCTCAAGGAACTCTACACGGCCGATATGCGCGATCTCTGGTCATCCAATGATCAGATGCGCGCGATCGTGCAGTCCTTCAGCGACAAGGCGACCGACCCGAAGATCAAGCAGCTCTTCGAGCAGTCGGTGAGCGGTATCGAGAAGCACACCCAGGCGCTGCGCGAGCTGGTGGACGCCGACGAAAGCAGCCCGTCTCCGGGGATGCAGGGCCTAGTCGGCGAGGCCACGAAGCACGCCCTCGAGTCCGACCTGCCGCCTGACCTGCGCGACCTGGAGATGATCGCTCAGTATCAGCGGATGTCGCATTATGGTCTCGCAGGCTTCGGAACCGTCGCTGCCTACGCCGAAGCGCTGGGCATGACCGCGGAGGCCGACAAGCTGAAGGCGATGGTCTCGGAAATCTACAAGGGCGACGAGTTCTCCAGCACCTTAGCTGAAGGCTTGCAGAAAATGGCGACCAAGTAAGGCTTGTCCTAAAAGGCCGGAGCGGGACTGGCGGTGGCTATCAGCGGGTTTCATGGATCAGCCCGCCACTATCCCCAGCCCGCTCTGCTGCACCAGCCCGCCGTCCAAGTTGACGGTAGTGCCCGACGTCACAGCGGGTTTCGTGTTCGCTGGCCCAACAGGGCTGGAACGCCCGCAGCTTTGCTGGCCCACAGCACCTCAAAGACTCGCCAATAACTACCCCACAGGCTACTCGGCGCCAGCGCGAACGCGTCGGATAGTATCAGCACAAGGTCGGCGTGGGTGCCGTCCTCGCCGCGGCGGTAGGTCACCTCGCCTTCGTCAGGCGCGGCTGCGGGTGATGGCTTGGCTCACGGCGCACCGCGCCGGAAGGCGGCGAGGTCCTCTTCCCAGGAAGGCAGCACGCCGGTCTGCAGGCCGATACGATCGGGCGAGGCGTCCTCGACGCGGATGGTCCGCGGCTCCACCACTTCCTGCCCCGCCAGCCGGACGAACCCCCGCTCCGCGAGAAGTGCAGCTTCGTCCGGCGGCATGTCGAGGCTGCTGCCGGGCCCGTGCGTGCCCGCGTGCGTCGACACGTATCGCCCGCGCGCCACTACCACTGCGACCGTGTCGGGCATCGGCTTCACCCCTGGTTTCGTGGCCATCACGCGTACCGGAACGCCGGCACCAGCTGGTGTTCCTGGCCCCATGCTCCGACCATCAGCCCGCTCCCGTCCGGCGCCGGCAACCGAATCAGCGCCGCCATCGAAGCAGGGCCGCCGGGCGACGCGACGAACGCCCCCACCGGCAGCGCCAGCGCCGCCGCCGGCAGCCCTTGCTTGGCCGCCATGTCCGCGGCCCGGCGCCGCGCCTGGTCGGCCGCCTGGCCGAGCCGCGCGATCTCGGCCACTGCCTCGGCGTGCCGGGCATACCGTGGCAGTGCTGCCGCGAACGCTGCGGCCGCGGCCTCGGCTGCCTCGTTTGCATCCGTCAGGTCGGCGACGGCGCGCGCCTCGACCGTCTCGGCGAAGGCCAGCTTCTCGCGCAGCGCCGGCTTCAGGGCGTCGAGCATCTCGAGGTCGTCGGCGGCCGCCTTCATGGTCTTGTCGGCCTCGTTGACGTGCCAGCTTGCCCCGGCGACCAGCGCGGCGGTGCGATCAGCCCGGGCCGCAACGGCGCGCCGGTCGCACGTGGCACGCTCTTGCGCCAGCGCGTCGAGGGCGCCCTGCAGGTCGGCCACGCTGCGGCCGGCGGGGCGCAGGCGGGCCAGGGTGTCTGCGTCCATCAGATCCGGCCCATCTTCTTGTGGAGGGCGGCGACGCGCTCGCCGAGCGTCGAGGACGCCTTCCGGCGCTTCGGCTGCTCGGGCAGCGCGTCGACCGGATCGGGCACGGCCTCGCCCCGCGCCCGGAGCAACGCTCGGTGGCGCTCGCCGAGCGTGCGCGGCTTGGGCCTCGGAGCGGCGGGCGCGGGCTGCTCGGCGGCAGCGCGCAGGTGGGAGAAATCGCGCGTCGGCGGCATGGCTGAAACCTTCCTTGTTGCCTGGGATGTGCCCAGGCGCTGAACCACACGGGCGGAGGACCGAACCGCCGGCCGCTCGGTTGCGGCATCCATGAGGGCGAGGAACGCGTCGTCTGCCGCCATCACGGCATCGGCCAGGCCGGCGCGCACGGCATCGTGGCCCAGGAAGGTGCCGGCTTCGGTGCCGCGCACGTCGCGGGCCCGCAGTCCGCGGTTACGGGCCACCGTCGCAACGAACAGCTCGCCCATGGCGTCGATGTCCGCCTGCATCCGCTTCTGCGCCCCGCTGGTCAGGGGCGTGGTGGGCGCGCCATCCGCCTTGCGCGCGCCGAACTGCAGCGTGGTGACCTTGATCCCGGCCGCGTCGAGGGCGCGGGTGATGTCGGCGTGGAACGCGACGACGCCGATCGAGCCCACCGTCCCGGTGCGGGGCACCAGGATGCGATCGGTGGCGCTGGCGATCCAGTAGGCGGCCGAGCACGCCAGCTCGTCCACGATCGCGTGGATCGGCTTGGCGCCGCGGGCCGCGTAGATGGCATCCGCGAGGTCAGCGCAGCCCGAAACCTCGCCGCCGGGGGAGTCGATGTGCAGCGCGATGGCGGAGACGGCGCGATCGTCCAGGGCCTCGGCCAGCAAGCGCCGGATCGTGGCGTAGGGGGTTTCGCCGTAGCCGAACCCGTATCCACTCCCGTGCACCAGGATACCGCTGACCGGGATGACGGCCACGCCGGCCACCACCTCGTTGTCGGGGTCCGTGCGTGTTGCCGGGCCGGGCCCGTCGCCGGGGTAGAGCACCGCCGGCCGGTAGCTGGGCAGCAGCGCCAGCGGCCGGTTGAGGAAGCGGTGCGCGAGCGCCTCGCGCATCATGCGCCTGCGCTTCTGGGCAGATTGCCGGCCTTGTCCTGTCCCTTTCCGCGGCGAGGATTTGCCCAGCCCTGGCACAGATGGCCGTCCTGCGGGACATGCCAGGGGAGGGAGACCGGCCGTCGCACGCCCACTGCTGGAGGCGTGTCATGGTGGCCGCGACCCGCAATCACGCGCGGCGGCGCCGAGGTGAGGTAGAGGCTCAGAGCTATCGGTGCTGCCGCATGCTTGTTCATCGCCGGCGAGGATGCCGGCCGGCTCGTGCAAAAGCCGCCGCTGATTTCTGCACGATCGCCGGCGGCGTGGCGGGCCGTCGCGGCCGGCGGCAACGGTTGCGCGCGCTATGCACAGAGTTACGCACCGGAAACGAGTAACGTCTTAACCCCGCGTTAATCATTTGCGCGCCGGTCGGCCGCGCAGGGACGCAGGGCCTCGAACACGGTTCGCGCGCCCAAAGGCTTGCCCTCGGTCAGCACTGCGACCCGGTGCAGCACCCGGTGGCGCTCGAAGGCACCAGGGGGCAACTCGGCATGGTGCTGCTGCTCGCACCATGCCGTGACCAGGTAGCGCCCCAGCTCGGCCGCAATCCGGCCCGCAGCCCGGGTGCGCCGGTCCGTAGGCACCAGCACCACCCGAGCAGCACGCAGGGCCTCTGCCCGGGCCTCCAGGCGCCGACGGGCCACCTGCCAGGGCGCCTCGAGCTGGCGGGAGAGCCAGAGGGCGTCCGCAGAGGGCAGGACAGCCAGGACGGCCTCCAGGCGGGCGGGATCATCGGTCCGGGGCATCGGCTGCCAGCCCCTCCAGCTCGGCCCAGGACGTGCCCTCCAGCCACGGGGCGGTGAACAGCGGGTGGCTCGCCCAGGTGGCGTGTCCGGTGGGTGGCGGGACGTCCTCGGCCAGGCAGTCGACGGAAGCGGCGCGCATCCGTTCGTGCCAGGCGTCGACGTAGCCCGCGACGGTCTCACGGGGGTGGCCGAGCCGCAGCAGCAACGCCGCAACCTCCTGCGCACCACCGTCGACAAGGGCCGACAAGCTGCAGCACTCGCTCGGCAGCAGCTCGGCCGCGGGTGCGGACAGCTCGACCAGGTTACCGCGGGCGGGGTGCGGACTGTCCGCACTGTCCGCACCCTTGCTCGCGGCGCGCCGGTTGCCTTCGCGCCATCCCGTGCCGGCCAGGCTCGCGGGCAGCAGCTTGCCCGGAAACATTGGGAGATGGCGGCTTTGGATAGCGTTCCGCACCCGCTTCTCGCTGCAGCCGTCGCGGCGCGCGAACTCGCGGATGCTGATCATCTCGGGCGGGGGTGCGGACACTGCGGACACCTTTTCGGGTCTGTGGCTGGTTTTGCATCGGGGTTCGAATTGCCCGTGAGCCCCGTTTTGGCTGGGAAGGACCCGTGCCGGGGGGGGGGTCGAAAGCCCCCCCTGGGGGGTAGGAACTCCCCCACCCCGGGGGTCGGGTGGTTCACCGCGCGCCTACCGCTTGGCCGTCGCCAGGGCTTCCGTGATGGCCGCGCTCACCGCACGGGGCCAGTTCTTCCCGATGGACTTGGCGACGATGCCCTGCAGGTCGAAAATTGGGCTGTACTGCGGTGCGCCCAGCGAGAAGATCGCGACCGGCTCGACCACACCCTTGGACACCAGCCGCCAGATGCCGATCGGCGCGCCGTTCCCCTTGGCATGCGCGACGAAGTAGTTCGAGCGGTGCCCGGTGGCGGCGAGTGTTAGCTTCATGCGATGCAGGCGGCGCGTGGTGGTAGCGCTGATGCTCTGCCCGACGTCGTTGAACGAGTTGAGCCGGCTCAGCATCTGGCCAATCTGGCCGCGCGACCAGTTGCCGTTGCCGTCGCGATCGGCGCCGCGCGCGGGGATGACGAACTCGGGAGAACCCACGGCCTGCGAGCCGATGCGGATCTCCATGCCTTTGAGCCGGCGCGGGCCGCCCTCGATGTTCGGCGCCAGATAGTTCGCGGCCGGCGTGCCCCTGCCGCCGGTGTTCGTCCGGGTGCCCACCCAGGCGGTCAGGTCAGCCTTGTTCGCCGGCTTCGCGTAAAAGGCATTGAGGGTGTAGGGCGTCGGGTTCCGGAAGGACTTCTTCATCCCGGCCTGGACGTCGCCGACGGCGGAGCGCGCGACCGATGTGAGGGCCCGCGCCAGGGCGAATGGGACCTGTCTGGACACCCCGTTAAGGGCGGCTTCCACGTCGCGGGTGTTGACGGCGAACTTGATGCTGATGGGCATGGTGGCGTCTCCGGTTGGGGGTGCGGTGTTTCAGTCAGGCGAGCTGCCAGCGGGGTCGCGGCCGGCAGTCTCGGCGGCGGTCCAGCGCTCGACGCGTTCGGCCACCTCGGCGTCGTTGAGGTCCGCCCAGCGATCCAGGAGCTGCGTGAGGTTGCCCGGGAAATGCGAGGCAGTGCCCCAGCCGAGGCACAGCGCCCGGACGTGGCCGCCGAGTACGCAGGGCGAGCACTCGTAGCCGGGGCGGGTCCAGGGGTGGCGTTCGATCAGGAGCGTCATGGAGTCACCTGCTGGGATGGGGCGCGTGCAGCTGTGCGGGGGGCGATCGTCTGGAAGAGGGCCGCGCCGTACGGCCGCTCGGACCATCCCGCACGCGGCCATGGGGTCCGACGGCGTCGGGTCTCGCGACCTGCAGCCTGCGTTAACGGTTCGTTAACCATTCGCTGCGACGCTGCCGGCTTCAGCCATCGGGAGGCATCCATGCGCATGGGAAGCAGCGTCAACGGATACCTCTTCCTGCCCGCAGTCGTTCGGCCTGAGTTGGATGCGGCAGCACTCCCGGCAGCGGACAGCTCGCACGCCAGCACCGTCGCGGACGTGCCCGTCCCCACCATCCTCGCCCCGTGCCTGACGGCCGTAGCGCACCTGGTGCGGCTCGCGTTCTGAGGGGCTGCCGCCTGTTCCGCCTGGATTTCCGAGATCGGAGCCGAGCCCTGCCGGGCAGCGGCTTCGGTGCTGCCGGCCCATCCGAGCCACGGTGCTCGGGTGGGTTCGGTAGCTTCCGCAGCGCAGCACAAAATCGGCCGAGTGACGGGTTGTGACGGGTCTGCCGGTTGAGGCGTTACGCGTGTACGCGTGCGCGTAACGGGTAAACCGGACAACCCGTCACTTTTTGCCGAAGCGTCACCATACGCCCGTGTCCGAGGGCAGAAGGCGGACGCCGATGAACGCGGCTCCCGTGCCCGTTCGCTTCTTGGCTGCGTGTCGCTGCAGGCCTTCCGAGAACCACTTCTCAGTTCCAGGCTCCTCGCCACGTGCGACCGCCCAAATCTTCCAATCGGCATAGAGCGCGCGGCTCGACGTCGTGACGCGTGCTTCGCGCTCGCATCGTTCCATGAACCAAGCGGCCAGCGAGTCCTGCTCGGCGAAGTAGGAGTCCGTCGCCTCGCGCACGATCGCCGGCGGCGCCAGGTGCTGCCGCTGCCAGGCAAGGCAGCCCCGAACCGCCCACGCCAGTATGCGCGGCAGCTCGGCATGCAGGATCGCCGTCAGCTCGAGGTCCGGGCGGGCCGGCACGAACGTCAGTGGCATCAGGTGCATGCGCCGGCGCATCGCCGGGTCCGGGTTGCGCAGCACCGGCCGATGGTTGCCGGCGATCCACAGCTTGAACATCGGCGAGAACTCGAAGGGATCGCCGCGCATCACCCGCGCGCTGATCCGGTCGCCGCCGGTGAGGCTCTTGATGCGGCTTTCCGCCCAGGCCTTGCCCTGCTCCGTCTCGGTCACCAGCACCATGCGGGCGCCGCGCAGGCTGGCCAGGTGCGTCGGGTGCTGCTCATGGCGGCCGACCGTGAACACATCCTGCATCGCCGTGGTGGCGTAGTCGCCCAGCATGGCGGCCACCGTGGCGAGCAGCACGGACTTGCCGTTGCCGCCCGGGCCGTAGAGAAAGGCGAAGGCGTGCTCGTCGATGACGCCGGTGAGCGTGTAGCCGATGAAGCGCTGCAGGTAGCGCACCATCGTCTTGTCGCCTTGGGTGATCTCCAGGAGGAAGCGCAGCCAGCGCCACGGGATGCCGTTCTCCGGCGCGGCGCCCGTGCACTTGGTGAACAGGTCGTCGCGCCGGTGCGCCCGCATGCGGCCGGTGCGCAGGTCCAGCACGCCGCCTGGGGTGTTCAGCGCCCACGGGTCCGCGTCGAATTGCTCGGCGGCGCGGGCGTGGCGCCGATCGGAGCGGGCCATGCGCTCGACGCTCGCCACCGTGCCGGAGCTGGTGATGTCGAGCGCCGTCGCCTCGCCGCGCTTGGGGTCCTGCGCCTCGGCCAGCGCGCCCATCTCCCGGCACACGGCGCGGCACAGGTCATACACGGCCAGGGTGGTGTCAGTCGCCCACTTGGTGCCATCCCACCGCAGCCAGTGCCCCCAGGTGGCGACGTAGAGCAGCTGCCCGTCGTGCCGGCGGCTGAACTCCAGGGCGAGGCCGTCGTCGCTGAACTGCGGCGGGCGGACCTCGGCCACGCTGGCCACGGCGGCCAGCGCGATCGCGTCGACGTCGACGAGCCCGTTCATCGGCGCATCCCGGCCCGGAGCGCGCTGGCGAGCGTCAGCGCCACCTCTCGGCCGCTCAGCCCGATGTATTGCGCCGCCACGGCAAGCGAGTCGGCGATTTCCGACGGCGCCAAGTGCTCCGGCATGAACCGGGTGAGCGAGTAGGCCTCGCGGTTCAGCACGTCGTTGCGTCCGCCTTCGCGAGTGCTGGCCACACGTTTGACGGCATGGCCGAGGGCCGCGAGGGCGTAGCGCCGGGACTTGTCCGGGTTAGCGCCGAGGTCAATCGGGCCCCGCTCCAGAACGGGCTCCGGTGGCGGCGCCATCAGCTGCAGCAGCCACGCCGGTGCGACCGGGGGCGACACGTCCCAGGGCGCCACCAGCCAGCGGTATGGCTCGCCTGTCCGGTGGTGGCGCGAGGGCGGCACGGTCTGGCTCTGGCGGCCGCGTCGTGGGTCGATCCCCGGCGCCGGCCAGCCGGTCTGCCCGCGGATCGGCGCCCCGGTGTCGCGAAAGAACAATGCCTCGCCGCCCCCGCCCGATCGCAGCCACGGCGCCGGCGGCAGGGCCCCGTGCCGCGCCACCAGGTCGCGGAACGCGGCGAGGCCGTCGGCCGCGTGGTCCGGCCCGGCGGCGTCCAGATCCAGGCCCCAGATCCCTGAGCCCTGCATCACCACGCGCCAGCTGCAGCCCTGGTGCTCCCAGGCCCACATGCCGAGCGTGCCGAGGTCGCACGTCGCCGCATCGGTCGCGCCGGCGAAGCAGGCTGCGCGGGAGTGCGAGCTGGCGGGGTGCAGCCGCCACCCGAGCAGCGCCAGGCGTTCGACGTCCTCCGGCAGCGTCATGCCACCACCTGGTGCAGCGGACGCGGCGGGAACCGATCGCCGCCGGCCGCGTGCAGCAGCTCCGGCGATAACCCGGCGCGCCAGGCGTCGAGCAGGTCGAGCGTGCCGGCCAAGTCGCACCGGTCGCGCGCCAGCTCGGCGAGCAACTCGGCCAGGGCTCGCGCGCCGAGGCGGTGGACGTGCTCGGCGCCGCGCTGGATTCGGAGGGTGTCGACGGCGCTCATGCGCGCCCGCCCGTGGTGTGCGTCACCGTGACTGGGCGCACGTCCGGCCAGGTGGCGCGCACCGCCTTCATCAGCTTGGCCGTGACGTCGCCGCGGGACCTGGCGCAGCGGCGGCAGACACCGAGCCCCAAGACGCGGGTTGGGTGGTTGGCAGTGGGCATCACCAGCCCCACCGCGAACCCCTCGCGGCGCAAGGGCTGCGAGCAGCTGACGCACACCTTGCGCGCGTGGCTCGGTGAGTTCTCCACCAGCGCGATGACGTCGCGCAGCGCCACGACGATGCCGTAGGCGCGGGCGTCGCCGGCCATGGCATCTGCCAGCACTGCAGAGGCATCTGCCGGGCGCAGCACCACCAGCTCGACCACGCCGCCGGCCTCGGAGCGCAGGCCGGCGAGGCCTTCGGCGAGCCCGGTCATGCCGAGGCCTCACCGCGTGCCTGATGCGCCCGCCAGCTCAGCAACTCGCCGCGTCGACGGTTGCCACGGGCCAGCTCGAGGTCAGAGGCCAGCTGCAGCTCACGGGCGGTCAGAGGCCGATCCGCGGCCGGCATCCGGGCAAAGTGACTTTGTCTCGTGCAACGGGGTTCCGTTGCGAGTTGATCGCGCATTTGCGCTCCTCGTGGAGCAGCGACGTTGATCGGACTGGCCGGATCGGCTATGTCATGGCTTGGCAGCTACACGACGCGTTCCGGTTTTGCTTCAGCCCTGTCAGCGCCCCTGCGTTGGCGGGGTTTCTCTTTTCTGGCCTGCGGCTGTCAGGCGGCCTGGCGCGCTTCGTTGGCGGTGTTCTTGCTGCCCACCCTCGGCAGCGTGGCAAGGTGGCGCTCGACTGAATCGCGCACGATGAAAGTGCTGCGGCCGCGCTTCACAGCCTCGATATGGCCGGCATTGATCGCGCGCCAGATGCCGGTGTGCGAGAACTTGTACTCGTGCTTCATTTCCTCGACCGTCATCAGCCGAGACTTAACCTCATCCATCGTCGCGCTCCGTATTCCGGGAATGCCGGGAAGTTGGCGACTTCGATTTATAGTCCTGGAAAATGGCTGGTCTACAAGTATTAAGCCTTCGGAGGCGTTGTTAATTACCGAGTTTCCAACGTCTTTTTGCGGCTGGCGATCTCGCGCTCGAGGAAGGTCCGCACCTCTCGCCAGAGCAGCACGGCCTCCGAGAACGGTAGATCGTCTGGAAACAACCCCGGATAGGCCTCTATGAAGCTGCACACGGGTATGGTGACCTCTTGGGTAATTGCCATTGACGATGCCATGACGGTCGTCAAATGCTCCGCGGCCGTCATCTTCTCTGTGTATAGCTTGGACACTCGCGCGGAAAAGGTGTCTGAGGTTTCTACCTGATAGCGACCTGAGAGGGCAGTTAATCTCTTCAACCGTTTTTTTGCTTGTTCTTCTGCAATTAGCTCCGGGAATAAATCTAGCCTTACTGTCGTGCCTCTCGCCCTGAGTGCGCGCGCATCGCGAAGCAGATCCTCGTATGGCATGTCCTGAAGGAATTTCTTCAGCTTGCGCTGCGCGTGATCCCGCCCCCCAACAGCACCCTGTTGCCACCAAGTTGCCGTGCGTCCTGCCGCAGTGCCCATGCTCACACCAGGTGGCGTCAGATAGACGCGGATAGCCTCTTGTTGGACCTCGCTTGGCAAGGCCTCTGATGGTCGACCAACCGATCGGCGTCCCTGAATGGCCGCCAGAATCCGCAGCAGCCGGGCCTCTCCCACTTCCCCCAGCCATCGGCGGACCGTCGCCCGATCGATGCTCGGCAGGCTCCGCAACCACGCTGGGTCTTGATCGCCGGGAGCCTGCGCCATGAAACCGCCCTCTCGCCTCCGGCCGGGAGGATCGCGCGCCAGGTGTCGACGGGCAATCGGGCCTCATGCACCCGCCTCCGCCATGTCCGCCAGCGTCGACCACGTCAGCACGGTATGCCGCCGGGCCCGATCGCCGAAGACCCCCGCCATCGCCGCAGACTTGTCCACGGCCAGCACCGCCCGGCAGACGGCCACCTTCGCGCGCATGCCGCCCACGGTGTGCGCGCGCAGCCCCGATACCCGCTCCGCGGCCGCGTGCATGCTCGCCACGGCAGCCTCGAACACCTCATCGTCGGCGGTGCGCTCGAGCCGGGCGACGTCTTGCTCGGCACGGGCGAACGCGGCGCACGCGGCCAGCAGCTCGGCATCCGGGTGCGCCGGGAGTGGCGTCGCGACAGCGGCGGCAGGGGAGCGCCCGATCCACCGCGCATCCGCCGTGTAGCCGTCCGGCAGCGGGCCATACTCCGCCGCGCACCGCGCCAGGATCTCCGCCCGCGCCGGAGCCACCATGTCGCGCAGCAGCGAGGCCAGCAGCGGCGTGCTGGCGTCGCGCTCCGCCTCCACGTCGTCATAGGCCTCGCGCCACCACGCCGCGTAGGCCAGCGCCTTCGCGTGCCACCCGGCCGGCGTGGTGGCAGGCGTGGCTTCGATCCACGCGAGCGTCGTCCAGTCCGGCTCCTGGTCCTGCGCGTCGGCCAGATCATCGGGCGCGGTGACGTAGCGCCACCAGTTCCGATACTCGGCCTCGGCAAACTGGCGACAGACCCGGACCAGCTCGGCGTCGGAGGTGCTGACCACGTTCACGCCTCCTCCTTCCTCGGAGTGAGCGGAGGCTTCGGCCTGCTGGGGAGGGGGACGGGCGGGCGGATTGGAAACAGCGGGGGCAAGCGGAAGGCCATGGTCATGCCACCCCCGCGGCGTCGCGCACGATCGCGCCGATGAGTTGGCTGTTCCAGCAGCCATCGGCGACCCAGCACGGGTCCTTGTCCCAGCCGATCAGTGTCCGCGCGCGTGCGGCATAGCCCTGCGGCGTGGTGGCCCGCAGATCGCAAATGCGCTCCAGCAGCGGGTCTTGGGCGTCGTGGAAGGGCTGCTGATCAAGGTCGCGGGCCTTCTCAAAGGTCCGGGCTTCGGCAAGCGACATGCCTCGCGTGGGGTCGCCCTGCCACAACGTGTCGATTTTGGCTTGCAGCGCGTCGCACTCGGCGCAGAGGCGGATCAGCTCCGCGTCGCGGCTGACAGGCAGAGGGAGCGGCTCGACGCTCCCCGCCATCAACTCGCGCATCAGGGCCAGGCCGTAGCTGTCCACGTCGTCCAGGGGCTCGCCGGGTAGCTGCCGCTCGTTCATCAGGAAGCTGCCGACGCGCGCCTTCGCTTGCAGGCCGGCAGCCGAAACCGCCCGGGTGGCGCTGATCCGCTCCGCCAGTGCGTTCCGTGCTTCCATGACAAGGGACAGTGCGTCGTCATCCGGCACGGCCTCGACGGACGTGTCGACGCGGAAGAACTCGGCGCAGAGGCGGATCAGCTCAGCGTCCGGGCAAAGGGTGTCGCCATTACCGATACCCTTAGCCAGCGGAGGCACGGCAGCGGCGGACCCGACCAGCGCCAGGCCGGCGCCGCTGGCGAACAGGGCACGGCGGGTGAAGGCGCCCATGT
>JAABUV010000266.1_pt1 | contig 80875 bp, 97 predicted proteins | sample 5559971 | NCBI WGS metagenome assembly JAABUV01 (sample SAMN10711881, study PRJNA513362) | rock metagenome | isolation source: Antarctica rocks | place: Antarctica: Victoria Land, Knobhead nord | collected 2015-12-19 | reverse complement strand
TCGCGCAGGTGCATGCGGAGGACGCCGCGCCGGCGGTGGCAGCCGCCGCCTGCGCGGCGGCCTGCGCTCTTGCCGCGGCCGCCCCGCAGCCCGTGCGCGCCGAGGCGCTGCGCGCCGCGGCGCGCGCAGGCGCCGGCCCCGCCGCCGGCCTGGTGCTCGGCGCGTGCGACGCGGCGGCCGCGCGCGCCGCGGCTAATGGCGGGGAAGAGCGCGGCTGCTGAGGCGGCGCGAGCATCCGAGCACGTGCTGTGCTTGTGTCACGCGGACGGCAGATGGCCAGGGGTGCGGCGCGGGGCATCAGCACCTGGTCTGCCTGTGGCTGGCTCGCTTGTCTGTCAGGCATGCGCGGATCACCTGACTGTGCTGCTTTGCATCTCCTTGCTCTGGACCGCAGACCACTGCAAGCAGGCAGGCACACATCGTGTGAGGATGCATGCCTATGTGCGAGCATGGGCGTTCATGGGGGGATGCACAGCACACCTCTCCATGAGCGGCTGACCCGCTGTGAGCTGCTTCCAGCAAATGCATCGAGCATGCGCAGCATGCGGCTCGCTCACAGGCGGGGTGGTCCAGCCTATGCGCATGCATGCGCAGCATGCGATTACCACCAGCATGTGTGAAACGCCAGCATCCCACAAGAAAGCAGATGCACTGCAGCATCTCGGGTTCCCGCGTGTTTGGCCAACCCAGCTTGGCCAACCAATGCACATTGGTGCTTCACGTGCACACATGCGCAAAGCGTAAGTGCCGAATACAGATGCGGCAGGCAAGTCAGTGCCGCCCGCACAGCAGGCGCCACTGCCAAAGCAGAGCAAAGCTGGATACTGGGTCGCCGCGTAATAAACACAGCCACAAGGGCGCGGCGCGAGTTCTTGACCCCAGTGAAGGCAGCAGAAAACCATGGCGCACAGCATGCAAGCTTCTGTGTGAATGCACAACTCCAGAGCATTTGCACAGCGGGGTTCATGGCAGGCTCGTCGTGGGCAATTGATAGACTGGGGGCTTACAGCATGCAGAAGTAACGAGCAGGCGAGCGGTGCTGCGTTGTGTGGGGCTGCGGCAGGGCCGTGAAGGCGCAGTTGTCTGCAGTCTGCAGTGCAGTGGGCCAGACAGGGGCTTTGGGCAGCCAGTCCAGCGCTCGGCCCTAGCGAGGTTGACCGCGGCCCTTTCTTTCGGGATGAAGGCTCGTTGGGCAGCTTCAACGGGCCTGAACATGCATGGCATGTGTGTATACATGGTATATGAACGCCTGGGCTCCCCTCGAGCCTGTGCAGCAGCACGTTGTCTGTCTGCCGCACCTTGACGCAGTCCATCTGACTGTGCCTGTTGCGCCAATGCATTGGTCTTTACGAGTGCGGTGTCCCAGAGCTACAGCTGGCATGAGCGGGTGCTACCTGAAATGTGTCCACAGTCATGCGCGCGTGAGTCTGGACCCATTTTTGCACTGCGCTTGGGCTGGCACCAGAGCATGCAAGGAGTGGGGCTCAGCAATGACTCACCAAAACATGCACTCACCAAAACATGCACACAGTCCAAGCCTTCATGGCGCATGTCCTCGCCTTCCACAGACGCATGGCAGCACAAACAATGTGCATGTATTCCTTCGCCGCAATGCATCGCTCTCAGCCTCTCCAGGGCTGCGCGACTCCCGACTAGCGCATTTCAGGTTCAGCGGCGTTTGGGCCTGTGCATGTACCCCCAAACCACATCGAAAATTCAGTCCTCACCATCATCTATACACCTCACGCTCTTCATCGTCATCCTCACTGCGATCGTCATATGACGGGCCTCCCGCTGCCGCCCACGCGCGGGCGCGCTCGTGCGCGGCCCTGGCCGCCGGCAGGTCCGGCGCGCCGGGGGCAGGCCAGCAGCGCCAGGCCAGGCGGTACAGCCTGGCCCTGGCCCGGTGGCGCGCATCAGGCGGCACTTCAGCAAATCCCACCTCCACCGCAAAGCGGTCCCCGCACCTGGTTATCATCTCAAGCACAAGCTCGCAAGTGAGACGCTTCGCATGCAGAACGTCATAGTCAGTACCCCTTGCGCGGTACATGTGGATGCCGCCGCGCTCGGCGCACAGCTCTGCAGCCTGCAGGCGGGCGTGGCAGAGGCGCTCCGCGGCCGTAGCCGCATCCAGCTCGCCAATCAACAGGTCCAAATGGCCACCAGACATTATACGCACAGACCTGACCTTTTCAGAAAAAACGGCAACATCGATGCAAGAGATACGCGCCCCAGAGCTGTCCACCTCGAGATGCCGGAGGCTGGTGAAGCCCTCCAGGAGGGGTCCACAATCAATGCTCAGATTTCGGTCGATTTCTGTGGCAGTTTCATAGGCTATTGCATAGCCTCTCAAGCGGAGGGTGTGCAGCCGTGGCAGCCACCTTGCCACGCCCGAGCGCGACGCCCACGCCAGGCCCGAGATGTACGCTTCACACAGGCCGAGCAGGTCCAACTCTTCCAGGGCGCCTGGCAGGTACTCGGGCCACAGCCGCTCTGCCGGTGAGGTGCGGGTCAGGTTTTCACCAGAGCAGTCAATGCCTAGCCTGGTCAGGCGCAGGCCGCTCAGGTCCAGAGCAGGCCGCGCCGTGTCCCTCGCACAGGCCACTAGCTGCAGCGGCACGCCGGAGAGCTGCAGCAGCGTGCCGCCGTGCTGGGCCAGGAAATTGTTGAGCAGCGGCTGCTCCCACAGGGCGTCCTTAGCTGCCTCCTCAGGGAGGTCCCACAGGACGCAGAACTTGGCGGCCTCCACGCGCCCGGCCTGCGCGGGCTCGAGCAGCCAGCGGCGCTGCTCGTCATCGAGGTGCGCCGCGCTGAAGTCGAGCGCCAGCGGCAGCGGCGGCGCGCGCAGCAGCGCGCGCACGCGGCGGCACACGGACGCCAGGCCGGCCGCGGCGCGCACCTCCTCCGCTGCAGGCCGCGGCGGCCTGTCCGCCCAGGCGCGCCGCAGGATGGCGCCCAGCACCTCGTCGGGCAGCGCGAGGAGGAGCGCCTGCGCGGCCGGCAGGGCGCGTGGCGCGAGGCTGCGCAGCTCGGGCAGCGGCGCGAGGCCGTGCAGCCTGGCCATGCGCAGCCGGGTGAACGCGCAGACATTGCTGCACGCTCTGCGGCCCCGCCTGCGGCCAGTGCGGTGCTGCGCCAGTGCAGAGCTGAGCTGGCACATGCTTCACACTGCAAGGCTTGCAGCCCTAACTTGGCTCGGGGGTGCAGGGAAATGCGGGCTGCATGCGCAGGGCACATGTGGGCCCACCGCGCACGTGAAAGCCTCAGCAAGGCAAGGCATGCAGCTCGCCGCACCCCCGCGCGCGACAGCAGGCTGGCTCTTCTTTGGCGCTGCTGCGCAGCACCTGGGGTCGCCAAGCTATGCGAGCCCCGCACGCATGCATGTGGAGTTGTGCTGCGCTTGTACCAGCTCAAGCGGGCCGCACCTCCTTGGCGGCCTGGCCACCAGGTCCAGGACTCGCCATGCCCACACCTGCGTGCGGTGCAAAGGGAGGCTCGGGGTGCAGGCTATGACGAACGGCGCCCTAGCACTTGGCCCTGGTGTCATGTATGCGCGGCACTGTCACCCTCCTACATGCGCAGGGCACCGTGCCCGCAAAAGACGTCAACCGCCTCGATCGCAGCGCTTTCACGGCGCACAGCTGTGCCAAGTGATGACACACGTGGTCGGCAAGCAACAAGACGGCACTGCCTGCAGTTGTCGGCATCAGTGGTGAACGCAGGCGCGCGCCTTGTCTGTACGTGCAGACGGCGCGCACTCGCTCCTTGATGGTACTGACTCAGCTCGCCCCCGCTCTCCTTGATGGTACTGACTCAGCTCGCCCCGGAGCCTGGTCAACAGCAGCGCACCCAGCTGCTGCTCGCCCTGCGCAACATGGCCTCGCGTAAGCAATCAGTGTTGTGAAAGCTGAGGCGCGCGCGCGTGCAGGGGCGTGCTCCGTGCCCAAGCCGTGCAAGAGCAGGACCTGGTTTGAGGCTGCTGCGGCAGTGGTCCAGGCAGTTTCTATGCGTGCCTGGTCGCCTGGAACAAGGTGCGCGCGCAGAGAAGGCAACAGGCCCCGCGGTGATAGGAGGGCAGGATGCACCACCAACTCAAGGCGGGAGCAGCGCGCCTCTGCTTGCAGAGAGGCCCCAGAGCTGGGCGTGTCAAGAGCAGGCAAAGGCACTGCGTGGGTGTTGCGTGGTCTGGCAGCGCGCCTTCAAGCGTGCTTCTTGCCGCAGCGTTGTTCCTTCGAGGCAACGGTTCGGACTTTACCTGTTGCCAGCCATCCAAGCAAGTCCAAGGGGAAGACAGGGTAGGACATCTGGTGTCACACTTGAGTAACGCATGCACTGTGTGGCACGCTCAACATCAACGCTGTGAATCAGCAAAAACACACGGTCTTGGCCTGGTTTGCCGCGTTGGTTATGAGGCAAGGCCTGGATTCCAGCAACGGGCTATGAGCCATGAAGGCACAGTTGTAATACTTGGGCACGCTCTTGGCCAGCCCGCAGTTGCCTGCCAGGTGTGCTCACAGCTGGCTTGCACCTGCTGCCGTCCACCTGTCACCGCAGCGCGTGTTACCATCAGTTGGCAGGTGAGGGTAGCACCAGCTGCTGGGCGCAAAGGGCCGAGCAGCGCCTTGGGTCTTTTGTGCTGAACAGGCTCAGGGGAAGCCATGCGTTCAGACACATGGGCATCTATCGCCACAGCTGCCCAGTAGACCTTGATCCCAGGAGGACCAAGCGCACAAAGCCCTGTCTGGTCCACTGCAGACAGGCGCGCCTCCACCGCCCTGCCGCTGCTCCATTCAGCAGAGCACCGCTCGCCTGCGCGGTACTCTTCCGTATTGCCAATCCCAGCTGCCAGTTGCCTTGCCAGAGTTCGCCCTCGTCCAACGTCCCTCCGCAGCCTGTCCGCGCTGGCGCGCTGGTCTTCGTGCATGCAGTGTGCTCCACAGCTGCAGTGGTGCCAACAGCCACGCCAGGCGCTATACCTCAGGCCTCGCGTGCTGCCTGGGCCCGTCTTGGACACGGGCAATGCGCTTGATACGCGCGCTGCAAAGCGCGCAGCGGCGTCACGCAGGCGCTCAGCGTCGCATAGGAACGCGCCACCGAGCGGCAGCGCCAGGCTATTGAGCGCAGCAGCGAGGCCATGCAGCGCGTGGGGCAAGCTGGCCGCGGCGGAGCAGGCTGGGCGCCCTCGGCCCTGCGCACGTGCTGGCAGCCTCATGCAGTGACCCTCTGGAGACACAGGCCTCTGGTTGTAAAGGCGCTAGGCCTCCTTGCGCGCCATGACACTGATGAACAGGTGCAAGGCAACGCCAGTGCGCATGCGCAGCGCGGCCGACATGCAGCGCAGGCCGCCCAGGCGCGTCGGCTCACCGTTCTCCTGCACCCGCCAGCCCGTACTCACGTCCGGGGCAGGCGGGAGGGGGGCATCAGACGGCCCTGCGGCACCGATGCGCCAGGAACTCGGCCAGTCTCCCAGAGTGGAGACAAGGTCACACGCTTGCAACACGATGCAGATCTTGTTCACCATCTGCCGGCACACTGCCTACCTTGCTGGCGCTGGAGCTGTCGTGTTGTATAGATGGAGCACACACTTGCACCGCCCGCGGTCCTGTGCGGAAGCGTATGAGCCGCACAAGAGTACAAGCTCACATCATACGCTACCACCCCTGCAACTGCGCCATACTGAACCTGAAGAGACACGCTGAAAGCGGAGCAGCAGGGCAGCCATGACACAGTGCTCCCACCCCCCACCAGTGCACGCCGCGTGGGGCAGCCAGTGAGTCACGCTCGCGACCCACGTTGCCACTCGGCTCCTGCGCTGCGCGCAGAGCTGCTCTGGCGGCGGCCAACCTCACTGCCACCCTTGTGGGCAACCTCAGTCCCTGGTAGGACGGCTTGCTTCTCCAAGCCTGTTCTCGCACAGCACGCACGCCTCAGATGACGCAGACAGGTCATGCAGAGCCGCGAGGCCGTCCAAGTGCCCCAGGGTCGGCCTGATGGCTCACATTACATGCTCTGGTGGGACGGGGCGCCCAGGAGCCTGCCACTAGATGCCAAGACGACACTAACTCACTGGAATATATGGTCACCGGGGCTAGATCGAAAAGTGAAATTTCCGGCATTCACCCTACCCGGCAGAATTATAATTCGCGAGGCTTTTTGGGTGCAAAAAGAGCCTGCCAAGCTTAATCTCGGCCAGACTTCCGCGACAGGTCTCGAACCTGTGACCTTCCGCTGGCTATGCCGGGGCAGGAGCTGCCCGCGGCTTCACCGTAGGCGGATGTGATATCCACTACACCACGCGGAAACCCTAATAGGTCTAGGGGTGGCGTCTCCTCACTGCTTCGTGACCACATGCCCAACCTGACGCATATGAAGGGGCCGGGGCGCAGGCAAGCAAGCAGCATGCGCACTGCTGCTGGCCCTTGGCTGCGGTGCCGCGGCCGCGCGCCGCGTGGCGGCGTCCCCAGGCCCGGCCGCTCAAAGTGCACAGGCCTGTGTGTGCCGCGCCGCGGCCCGCAGCAACACAACCCTGTGGCTTCCCAGGGCGGGCGCGCCGCCCCCGGCCGAGCGTGGCAGGTCGCCCGGCCGGACACAGGGCACGCGTGGCCGGCGCGGGGCGGCCGAGCTGGGCGCATGCGGGTCGGGGCTGCATGCGCCTGCATGGGGTGAGGCGCACTGCACGACGGCGTGCGCGTCGGCGCGCCTGGGTCGGCCGGCGCGCGGCCCGCGCGCCCGGCGGATCGGCGGAGGCAGTGAAGGGCGCCGCCGCGCGGCTGCATGCGCCGCGCTCCGCCGCGCCGCCGCCGCCGCCGAGCGCGGCGCGGCCAAGACCGCCGCGGGGGGCGGAGGCCGCGCGCGGGGCCGACCGGGCGGGCGGCGCGCGCCCCCGCGCGCCGCCAGGCGCCGGGCGCCGGGCTGCATGCGTCGCGCGGCTGCGTGCACTGCGCGCCTGCGCGCACGCCGCGCCCGCGCCCTGGCGGCCGGCGAGCGGCCCCCGCGCCCCGGCGGCGGCGGACGCGCGCGCCTGCACGGCAGCTGGAGGCCGAGCTCAGCCGCCGGCCGCATGCCCGCCCTCGCGGGCCCGCGCGCCATGCCACGCTGGTGCCTGCGCCCGCTCTGTGCAGAGGCCGGGGGACGGGGAGGCCTCCTGCATGCTCCCTCACCGTCAAGCTTCGGCGGCGTGCCCTGGCATCCACACGTGATACGACGCACGCGGCAGTCGCAGCAAGGCGGCCACACAGCGAGCAGTGCGCCCCGTGCACCGTCACACCACCGGGCCCCGCCCGCCTGGAAGGGGCTGGGGCAAGCCGCGCCGCGGTGCACATCGTGCACTGGCAGACCCCGCAAGCCTGCACGCGGGCGCGCCGTGCCAGGGGTGGCGCCCACATGCGCGCGAGCCCTCGCGGCTTGGGCGGGCGCCGTCGCGGCTGCGCGCCGGGCCGTGGCCGGCCCGCCGCCGAGCGCGGCAGGCTGCGCGTGCCGCGGCAGCGCGGGCGCCCGCGCCGCCGGCGCCGCCTCGGGCGCCGACCGCCGCGCCGCCACCTGCTCCAGCAGGCCATGGACCGGTAACGGTGCGACACAGGGAGCATGCTGGCATCTGCCATGGTCAGCGCCATGCAGCTCCGTGCTTGGCGCGGCCGGGTGCGGGGCCCGGTGCAGGCCCCTGAGCACGCGTGGCGCTGCAGCAGTATTCTCCCGGTCTCTCGCCACTTGGATTCAAAGGGAGTCTAGGAGTGCACGGTTGGAAAGTCTTTTGCACAAAACGGCCCATGCAAAGTCAGCAGACATGCCGTGGTGCGTCTTACTACCTAACCCCACAGTATTCATTAAATTACACACACAGGAATGCATACATTGGTCGAGGAATCTCGTGATCATCCACCTAGCTGGCCAACTACATGCAGTTGCATATGCACACATGCGCAGCGCACACACGCTAAACAAAATTGCAAGTCAGTGCTGCCCGCACAGCAGGCGCCACTGCCAACCCTGAGCAAAGCTGGGTACAGGGACGCCGCAGGCTAAAGCAAATTCATTGTAACAGCCACAAGCACACGGCGCAAGTTCTTGCATGCAGGGCAAGGCACTTAAAAAAACACACGGTGCTCAGCAAGCAAGTTCCTCTCTAGATTCTTCACCCAGACCATCCGTACAGCGGGGCTGTGGCAGGCAGGTACATCTGGACTCGCAGCCACGCCTCCGTTGCAGGTCGCCATACATGGCGCACAGGCTGACAGGCTGCCCGGCTCCTTGCGCCCTCCAGGCTGCAGAAACACAATGCCCACACGCAGGCCGGCTACCGAAGCCGGAGCAGACGGCAGCTGCTACCTAACAGTCGCCCAGGCTGGCTAATCCTTTGTAGATAGCCGCGCCAGGGGCACACCCGCTCAGGCGACTCCACTCAGCCGCTTTGTACAACACAGCTGCGCCAAAGCGCGACCCCGACGGGCGGCTCCCGGCGCCCGCCCGTCAGGCGCCAGTGGGCGGGGCGCCCATGATGAGCCTGCCAACCTAGTGCCTTGAGGTGAGGCAAATGAAGCACAGCATGAGTCCTAGCCAGCCTCAGGGCAGGGCAAGCCAGCATGATAAAGCGCGGGCAGGCGTGAGACAATCCGCCCTGGACAGCAGAGCCCTGCCACACCCGGCACGGCCAGCTCCTGGCGCTGCCTGCGGGCGCGCGTGGGCCGGGCGCCCGCGCACCGCCGCCCCAAGCAATAGGGACTCATGCGCTCCAGGACACTCGCATCCTATGACAAGCTACCCGGCACGCTGCTGGCGCAGCCCGGCTCCACAGGCGGGCAGCGCCTGGCGCTGCCCGTGGGCAACGTCGGGCTGGGCACCCACGCACCGCCGCCCCGGCCCCAAAGCCTGCACTCGCGCCAGTGCGCAGGTTAGCACAAAGCCTCCACAAGACACCCGGCATGCTGCCGGAGGGCTGCTCGGCGCCACTGGCGGACAGCAACTTGCGCTGCCAGCCCGGACTCATAGGGTCCACATGCAAGACGCCGCCTCAGCCCTCCGCCTCTTGCGGCGGCCCGGCGCCGCCGGCGGCCGCGCCTGGAAGGCGGCGCGGTCCCGTGGCGCGCGGGAATGGCGTGACGGACGTGGGCTGCCCGAGCTGCTGCCCGGGCTGCCCCACGACCTCTGCTTCCAGGATCCCGATCCGTCTGCGCGGCGGCACCCGTGTCAGCAACGAGCGGGAGCGCGCGACGAGCGGGAGCGCGCAGCCAGGCCGGCCGCGGTGCGCGGGGCAGGTTGACTCACTTGTCGCTGGGCGCGTCAATGACAGTGAACTTGCGGACCTCCACCAGCGTCTTGAATTTCAGCTGGCCGCTGGTGACCAGCACGTCCTGGCCAGCCAGCAGCTCGGCGGGCAAGTACTTCACCCCGTCGCTGAGAAATACTTTGTGCCAGCCGCCTCCGCCGCTCTGCAACAGCGGCGGTCGAAAGCCTGCGCCCGACACGTCCGACTTGGCACCTCTTTTTTCTAACTGCACAGGCGGCAGCTGGACACGCGCTGCTGATGAGCAGGAACGTGACGGCAACTGTGTGGCACCGCGTTCTCTTTCCTTCAACGTGACAGCGAACCACGCAAGTGTACTTGGTGAACAGCCGCAGGGATCAGGCCATGGAGGGCGTCCAATGCCTCTTGGCTCCCGGGCGCACCGACGCACTGCAGCACAATTGGAGTAGGCGGGGTGGCCCCGCCCCACATGATGTTGACGGCGCCTGTACTCAGTGTTTGCTGTGCCATGGTGTGTCTGTGCGAGCCAGTATTAATGCATGGCCAAAGATGGTAGCTAGCACCAAGTTTATCATTTACTTACCTTACCTTGGAGGTACCTTGGAATTCTATTCCCAAAGTTGTTCAGACCCCACCACAGCACAGTGTGCAGATTGCCGGCACAACAGGCCACAGAGTGCCGTGGTTGCTTGGGCCCTTTACCAAACTCCGCCGTCCGCCGGGGCGCGCGTCCGCCACCTTCACGCGATCGAGGTCAACAACCGCGCGGCCAACTTCGCCTGGCCGGCCCGGAGCAAGGCTGCGCGGGGCCCTGAGCAGCAGGCAGCGCGCGCCGTTTGCAAGCTGGACAGGGACACAGGCGAGCTCTTAATGACGTATAATTCCTTGGACGAGGCTTTGCGCTGCGTCGCGGCCACTACTGGCTGTGTGACGGCCGCAGATCAAGGGCCCGAAGCACATGCGCGTGCGCCCGGCTGCAAAAAGCTCTTCCAGCCCTGCGCCTGGTAAATGTGCTTGTACACCCAACGATGCCCACCCTGCCACCCGCTCTTGGCCGCAGCGCAGCAAGGCCCACCCTTGCTGCGCCGCGGCCGAGAGCGGGTGGCCGAGTGGGTTTTGCTGGGTGTACAAGGACACATACCAGGCGCAGGCCTGGAAGAGCTTCTTGGCGCCGGGCGCTCGCACTCGCACCGTGCCCTTGATCTGCTGGCGGCGGGCAGCGCGCCGGGGTGTGTTACCAGACCATGACTCTACATGCCTGCCTACCGCTTTTGACCATGCAATGGAGCCGCGCTAGATGCGCTTCTTGCCAGTGCTTTGACCCTGCCATGTACCTGTACCCCGTGCTGCCCTAGTTTAGATGGTCACCATGCTAAAGCAGGGCAAAGCATGGCAAAGCATGGTGACCATGCTAAACCAGGGCAAGCGGGGTACAGGCACATGGCAGGGTCAAAGCACTCGCAAGAAGCGCATCTAGCGCTGCTCCATTGCATGGTCCGAAGCGTCACCATGCTAAATCAGGGCAAAGCGGGGTACAGGCACATGGCAGGGTCAAAGCCGGGTGCTTGTCGTGCTGGCGGCGTTCATCCGCCCGGCCTTAGTGCGCTTTAGGTTTGCTGCTCAGCGTGCGTGTGTTTGTTGTCAGTGTATGCTGCAGTAGAGTGTGCCAGAGTGTGTGCCAGAGCGGAGTGTGTCAGAGTTGAGTGTGCCAGCAGTGCAGACTTGGTGAGATAGCTACGAGGTGAACTAACCAGGCAGGTGTGACTCAGTGAGGGTGTAGGCTAAACCTAAACTGCAAGCAGTGCCGTGCCGCCCTTGATGTGTTCCTGGGTGAAGCGCCCACCACACTTGACAGCAGACGCCCGGCAGGCTGGGCACACCCTGCATGCCGCGCATGCAGCGCCAGAGACTGCCAAACAGGCCCAGCGTGGAGTGAGCGCAACCTATGCCATACTGTGGGGGGCGCTGGAAGACTATATATTACAGACGCCCTGCCTCATGTCGCCGGGTGCATGCGTCTGGAGTACAGACGCGTGCGCGGGAGTGCGGGCAAGCCGGACATGCAGGCGCGCTCGGCCGGCTGCCCACGGGCGCGCTCGTCACAGGGCCGGCTCCAACTGCAGGCGCCGCGTATGCACGCCGCGCTTCGCCGCAAGGTGGGGGCGCGGGACCTCACTGCAGCGCGCGCGCGCACCGCCGCCAGCCCTTGACGCACTCGCGCTCCCCAGGAGGCAGGCGCGCCTGCGTGGCGCGTGGCGGTGTTGCAGGACCCCCTCCGAGCACCGTGACGCCGCGCCGCTCAGGGCGCACAGGCGCATGTGTGCCGCGCCGCGGCCCGTAGCTACACGCCGCGGCCCTCAGGCGCGGCTGCCGGCCACTGCGCCTCATCTGCAGGACGCCAGCTTCTGCGTCACCGCTCGCGACGACAACCTCGTCGCTGCCCAGAATGGGTGCGCCATTCCCGGCCAAGCGAGGCAGGTCGCCCGGCTGGTCACAGAGCCTGGCAAGCCTGGCAGGCGCGGGGCGGCCGAGCTGGGCGCATGCGGGTCGGGGCTGCATGCACCGCATGGGGTGAGGTGCACTGCACGACCGCATGCGCATCGCCGTGCCTCTCACAGCGGCCGGCATGTGACCCGCACGCCCCGCGGGTCAGCGGAGGCGATGAAGGGCGCCGCCGAGCAGCTGCATGCGCTGCGCTCCGTGCCCGCACCACTGCTGCCGCCGAGCGCGGCGCCGACAGGGCGGGAGGCGCGCGCCCCCGCACGGCGCCAAGTGCCAGGCGCCGGGCAAAAGCCTGCTGGGTGTCGACCCTGTGAGCCTCCACAGAATCCTATACAAAGCCGCGCAGGTGCATGCAGAGGACGCCGCGCCTGCGGTGGCAGCCGCCGCCTGCGCGGTGTTGCGCGGTGCGCAAGCACCGTGTCCCCCTGTGGCTGGCCATGGCGCGCTTGTCCGTCGGGGTAGCTTGTGTGCAATATCAAGCTTTGCTGCATCACATTTACTTACTTTTGACAGCAGCGCGACCATGCGGGCACACGTCATGCTTGCCCAGGTGCAAAGCATGGGCGCATGGGTGGGTGCATAGCACACCCCCTCTCCGTAAGCGGCTGTTCCGCTGTGAGCTTGAATGCATCGAGCATGCGCAGCATGCGGCTTGCCCACAAGCGGGGTAGTCGAGCACATGCGCACGCGTGCGCAGCATGCGGCTGCGACCAGCATGAAACAAAAGAGGCCAAAAAACACTGCAGCACCTCGGGTTCCCACGTGATTCCTCAACGCAGTACTGATGAGGCCGAGTCCAGTTTGACTTCGGTGATCGGACGGGAACCGGTATGTTGTGGATCGTATGGCCGCAGCATGCCCAAGCAGGCTTCAGATGTATTATGTGTTCCCGGTACATTTCATATACACCTCTGCCATGCGCGGGTGCATAGATGTCACAGATGAATGCTGGTCTGCCTCCTTCTCAATAGCCTCGAGGTAGGAAAAGGCACAGGTGTGAGTGGCAGCCGTCTGAGCTCGTATACGCACCTTTCCTGCTGCACGCACAGGGCACCGAGCACACACGCAAGAGGCAGCAGCGCTGCCGTGCGCCTGCTGCTGCTAGGGGCTGTAACTGAAGCTGGAGACACTCAGAGGCAGCAGATGTCGGGCGCGCCGAAGGAGGACGTACGCCCGAGCATCTGTCACACCCCTGTCGCTTGCTCCGAGTCACCAGCGCCGCGCCTGACCCGCACTCTTGCAGGAGCCGGAGGCGGCGGCGCGGGAGCTTCTGAGGAAGCGGCTGTCTCGAGAGACCGGGGGCAGCAGCGTGTTCCGCCTCCTGGCAGAGGCGGCGCAGGAGCTGCTGCCAGGCATCACGCACATCAGGTGCGGGCGGGACTCGCTACGCACCAACCACAGCGCTGCAGCGTGCCGTACGGCGTGACCTGCTATGACCTTGGACTCTGAACCTCTCTGAGAGCTCGTCAGAACACACCTTGCTCCTAGGCCGTGTTGCGCTTTCCTGACTTGCCTCCGTTCTGTCGTCTTGAGACAGGGTGGTTGTCAGTCTCTTTTTCTGAGCACTGGCTGCCTATGACCACGCAACAAGGCTCGCTCTGGACGTATATTGAACATACCTCCGTGCGTGTCCCCCACAGCGTGTTGCTTCTGCCCGAGGACGCGGACCTGAGTGAACACGCGGCGAGTCCAGAGGTGGCTCCAGGACGCGGACACAACCAGGCACCGCAGGAGGACCTGAACAGTGTGCTGCGCAGTGCAGCAAATGGTGCAGCCCTTTCATGCAGGTGCACAGAGAGGTTCATAAGCTAAGCAGTCTGCAGCGCACGGCTGCGCCCTGTCCTGTGTCCCCTGGTTCTTTCAAAGTGCTGGCTGTGGCTGCGCCCCTGTGCACAGACTGTCTGTTCCTCAATCCTGCTCCTGCTACCTGCGCCTGTGTTCATTCAGTGAAGGCTTATGTGGCAGCGATGAGTGCAGCGCATGCCACGGACTCATTTCATAGTGACATGCGGGCACATGTATGCAGGCACCACTTACTGTACGGCATGCAGTGTGCCCACGCGCCCCTGGAATGCAGGGCTGGACTGGGACAGCGCATGCGTGTGGCGCCTGGGCGGGCCGGCCGGCGCTGTCATGCAGCAGGCGCCCGACTACCCGCTGGCCTGCACCGCGAGCTTGCACGCCGCGCGGACGGCCGCGCGCATTGACAGCTCCGACTACCCGGCCCAGGCATGCGCAACTGCAAGCATGGATGCCGGCACTGCCTGCAGCCTTCTCGATCCTGGGATGAGAGACTGCTGCTGTGCAGGGGTTTGCAGACAGTCAGGCAGCATGGGTGGTGCAGACAGGGGGCTTCGAAAGCGGCGAGCAAGTGTGCTAGTGTGCATTTATTGCTCCTCGTGGCCTGGCGCGCCACCGCCAGAGCAGCACACACCGCGCATGCGGGGCAGGGAATGCGGACCGTTTAGCAGGTAACAGGATGACTTTCCTGCGGCCACAGCGCAGGGTCCCCACTTCGCGGACTGGGCCGCGCTGGGGGATGCAGGGGCGCGCTCGCTGGTCGCCGCGCCCCTGCGCGCCCAGGAGCGCGTGCGCGCGGTGCTCTGCCTGGCCTCGGACCAGCCGCGCGCGTTCGATGGGTGCGCCTGGGCCTGGAGGACCATGTGTGACTTGTGCAGGGCGCCTCTGTGCCCGTGTGCCTTTGCTGAGGTCTTGCTCGAGGCGCTGGAGCAAACAGGGTGCTCAGAGACGTGCGGGCGGCGCTGCACCTCATGAGAAGTCGCCACCCAGGGGGCCTGTTTGGGTGAGGCAGCTGTGGTGCAGACCGGTGCTGCTCTCACATTCAGGTAGGGCAGGATGCATCGCATGTCATATGGTGTAACCTATGAGGGGCTCCGCAACGACATAACATGGAGTACAGGCATTTTGCGTCTCACAACGCATACCGGACCCGCGCCCCTCTGCAGGGCGCAGCGCGAGGTGGCGGCGCTGGCGTGGGGCCTGGGCTGCCACCTGCCGCGCCTGGGCTGGCGGTCGGCGGAGGATGAGCTGGCGCGCTTCGTGCGGCGCGTGGTGCCGCCGCTGCTGGAGGAGGGCTTTGCCGCGATGCAGAGCTCCGCGCGTGCGCCCCTCGGCTGTGAGGCGCTCTTAGGCAGCATGCGGGGAAACAACCTTCTACTGTTTGTCAACCCTATTCCAAACAGAGACCCTACTCCAAACAGAGGCGCCTGAGACGCTGTTGCATGGAAGCGCTGTGAATCAAGACACCACATCATCATCAGCTCTGAAGGCGCTTTTTCACTCCATGGCCCCGCTTCAAAGGCTGCATGGCGCGCCCAACATATGATCAGGCAAGACACGTGACTGCATGCCGGCCGATTGTCTGGTGCAGTGCATGGCGCGGCGGCGGGCGAGAGGGCCAACGGCGGGGCGTACGCTGCGTGCGGCTCGGGCTCGCTCGTCGGCTTCAGCGGCCGCAAGCTGGCGGCGCAGGACGGCGCAGCGTGCGCAGCCAACGGGCACGCCTGCGCGGATGCCGTACCAAAGGAGCGGCAGCCCGACCTGGGTGCGCCCTGCACGTGCGGCTGGAGTGAGCTCCTGCCTTGTCATGCCTGGCTGGTGGAAGGCGTCTGTGCACGTACGGTGTCAACCTGCACACCAAGGGACCTTGTCATGCATCCGGAGACCGCCCATACCCTAAATCACCAGGGGTCCACCACATCACCGGTGGCGCAAGACTTTGGCAGGAGCAGACATTGAGGTCCATATTGCAGGCAAGCACACTGTGGGTGTGCTGCGGCCGCAAGCAAGGTGCTCGAAGCAGCCGCCGCAGCCGTACATGGCAGCTGCCAACGTGGGCTGGGTATGTCCTGCACACGGTGCTTGTGTGCTGCCTGTCCATCATGTGCCCTCATGCTTCTGCAGGGGGTGTGGGCCCATCCTGCCAGGACGCTAGTGTGTTGCAGGCTGCGAAAAGAACCCAATGGGTGTATGTGTGGCAGCTCAGCGCGCGCCGGGCGGCAGTGATCGGCGCGCACGCGGCGCTGGACGCCACGGAGTGGGGCGCGCTGGAGGCCGAGCGCGACTGGAGCGACTTTGCGCTCAACCTGGCCTTCATGACCGCCGTGTACCTCTACTTCTCCGACGCCGGGCCGCGCGTGCGCCCCCCTCCACCCGCCCCCTTGCGATGGGCGCGCGGCGTGGCGATGGGCGCGCGGCTGTCGAAGCAGCTTGCTCAATCACTCCCAATCATTCCCTGTGTGTCACTCGTATACTGACACTGCAGTTCTTACTGATCTGGTGCCAGTCTGCACTTGATCGCTGCACCCTGATCATGGCTGGCAGGGCGCGCAGGGCGGGGACAGCCGTGGGCTGGACAGCCCGCTGAGCGTGGCGCTGGCGGTCACGGTGTTTGCGCTCGACTTCCTGCTCATCGGCCTGCGCTGGTTCAGCCTGGAGTACTTCTTCTGCTACGGGTGTGCCACGGTGACGACGTGAGCCCTGCGTCACAGTGACAGCATGGCCCTTGCTGCTTCAGCCTGGCGCCTTTCTGCAGATATGGAGTTTCATCGACAGCATGAGGATGGCCTGTTGTGCTGGCCGTGTTGAGCACCATCGCGCTGGCGTTGGTGCTGTGCACCACAAGTTCACTCTGGCGAGTGTCAGGACCTCTGAGCCGGCAGCGCGTGCGAGCAGCGCTGCACTTGACAGGGCGGCTCCCAAGCGCCGCGGCGCGCGCGCGCGCGCAGGAACACCATGGGGCCGGCGATGTTCCCGGTGTACCGGCTGCTGCTGCTGCCGGCGGCGCTGACAGTGATGGCGGCCAACGTGCTGGCCCGCCTCGACCTGCGCCCTGGCCCGGCGGTGCAGCTGGGCCTGTGACTCGCGGACGTCGCCTGCCTCGGGCTGGGCACGCAGGCGCGCCCGTCGCTCGCAAAGTGTGCTGGCTGAGATGGCGCCTCCCACGCAGCTGCGCCCTGCCACGAACACGGAGGGGAGCCTGTGGCAGGGCGGCGGGTGTCGCCCCGCGCTGGGCGCGCACGTGCATCCCTACGCAGCGTGCTTGCAGACCAGCTGTCCGCGAGCGCTCGGGCGTGTGCGGAGAGCGTCCGCTCGACGCCCGCTGCCTCCCCGGGCAGCCTCCCGACATCAGCGGATGGCCCCGGCGCCGCCGGCGCCCGCAGCCTGCCCGAGCAGCCACAGACCACCCGTAGACGCGCCCGGCGTCGCTGGCGCGGCGCGCAGGTGCGCTTCTTCCACCTGGCGCCGCACCTGCTGGCGAGCGCGCTGTTCGCGGCCGCGGCCGCGCCCGGCGCGTGCGGCCGCGCCGGCCTGGCGCCGCTGGGCGCGGCCTGCCTGGCCGGCACGACCGCGCTGCAGCTCGCGCTCGGCCTGGCCGCGCCAGCGCTGCTGGCGCGCGCGCTGGACATGCGCCGCGTGCGCGTGTTCCTGCCGCACGTGCAGGCGCGCTCCAGCCTGCCGGGCGGCGCAGCACAGTGGTGTGCCGGCAACTGCCTGCCGTGCCATGCGCGGCGCGCAATGCGTGCGCCACAATGCTCAGACCCGCTTGCGACAATTGTTACATGGGTTTCGCCGTGGCTGCTGCCAAGCCCATGTCACACAATTTTACATCCTGCCACTGACCCCAACGCAACCGCGCAGGCCCGCGCCAGCCTGCTGGCCAATGCAGCAAAAGGCCTGCCGGACGAGTAGGGCCGGAGAGGTGCTGCGCACTAGCTAGCCCTACGATGGGGCGGGTGGCCGCCTAGCGAGCTTGCATCAGTGCAGTGTTTGCTGTCCTGCAAGAGCTGCTGGCCAATGCAACCAATACTGCCAACACTGCCAGTGCAACCATGAGGCTGTTTTAAACACAACAATAGTGTACATCCCACCTGCGCATTTCAAGGCCCCCGCGGCAACTGTACTTGTGCAGCTGCTGTGCACAGCAAAGCGCACCTACATGGCCTCCGCTCCTCCCCAGGCCCTGGTGCGCGGGCTCGGGCGCCTCGCCACCGCAGCCTGGAGCATGCCAGGGCTGCACAAGCAAACCCTCTCAACAAACCCTGCAAACCCTGTCAGGCCTCGTGCGCAGAGCCGCAGCGGCCGGCCGCGCCGCCTAGAAGAAGTCGCGGCTGCGGTTGCGTGGCTCCAGCGCGCCGGACGCGCGCACGGCCTTGACCCAGTCCAGGCCCAGGCAGAAGGGCCCGGGCGCCTGCAGCTGCGGGCCGCCGGCCAGGCCGAGGCCGAGCGAGATGGCGCGCCGCGGGTTCATCGAGCTCCGCTCCTCCACCAGGCGGCCCTTCCAGGTCAGCAGGAAGCGCTCCAGCGGCACCTCCACCTCCTCCCAGCGCCCGGGCCTGCGCGCCGCTCGCATGCATGACTAACAGGGCCTGCACACCGCTCACCTGCGTGACTGATAGCGCCCAAGAAGCCTGCACCTCGCTCACCTGCACGACTGGTTATGCCCGAGCCTGCACACCGCTCACATGCATGACCGTATGCCAAGGACCACGCTTGAGCTGGCCTTAATGTTTCTCTAATCTCGTAGTACCTGCTTGGGCCACTGGCCCGCATGCACTGCGCACGCCAATAAGCGTGACCTGTCTGAACCCCCACGTGAACCCGCCCGTGCAGCACCCTCCGCAGCCGAGGCGCGCTCCCCTGCCACGGGCCCACACGCGCCGCACGGGAGGGGCGCGCGCACGGCGCAAACAGGAACGCCTGCCAGACGTCGTGCGACTTGGCGCCCACGACCCAGTTGTCGGTGCGAAGGCTGACGAGGTACTTGCGCCCGTCGCCGCGCACGCGCAGCACCAGCACGTCGCGCTCCTCCAGGTCCAGGTAGTCGCCCTCCTGCACCCCGCGAGCCAAGTTTGGCGATGTTTGACGCGGAGCACTTCAGCTCACAGCGCCAGGCGCTCCCAGCGCTGCTGGAGTGGGCGGTCGCTCTCGGGGTCGACGCAAGCTGGGCTGCACGCAAGCAGGGGCGCGCCTCTGAGCTGATGCCGGCAAAGCCGCTGCGCTGGATGCGCCGGCCCGTCCGGCCCTCGTCGTCCAGCTCCGCGGAGAATACTCCTTCAAAGTTCGCCGTGCCCTGCACATACGGCGTTTGGGGCCTCAGGACTGGAGGAAGGCTGCCCTGCACAGTGAAGAACTGAAAAGCAACACACGTAGCGTTACAATGTGAGGCACACCGGATAACGGTTGGACAGCGTGAGCGCGGCAGTGGTGTTGCCGCCCTGCTGGCTGTCAGCAAACACGTTCCACCGCCCAAGGTCGCGCTTGTTGACAAAGGTAAACAGCATGCGCTCCTCCTCTCCAAACGGGTTGCGGACTGCGCCAGACAGCCCTTGTTTAGACAGCATAAGCATAGGCATTGCCTTACACAATCGCCTTCCCAGTGACAAAGAAGAGCTGCACCCCAAGCTCACCTTTCTTCACATACTCCTTTGCATGCCGCGCCAGCCGATTCCATATTGCAGCCATGCGCAGGCGCACAGGTGCCCGCAAACTCCAGCAAGCAGCACTGCATGCTAGCGAGCTAGCATTTCAAACGGCTAGACTTCGTACGCGGACAGTCTCCAAAACAATCACAGCGCCCAGCCTGGACACGTCAGGAGCGCACAGGTGCACTTGCTCTTCTCGCGCCTCTGTCTGTCCGCAGGGCTAGCTAGCCCTGCTATAGGGTGCAGCGCTAGGGCGTGCACGAGTCTGGGCTCGGCAACGTGCTCGGAGCCAACAACCAGCCGTCACGAGCCGCAGACTTAGTGTATTTACAATCAAAGATCCAGGTAAAGCCTTCCCCGCCCGCTTTGTGCTCAATGGTGCCTCATATTCACGTTGCTGACTTGCCTGCATTCCACTGTTTGCAGGTCCCTCTTCAAGATGATTCCTCCTCGCAACGCCAAGGTGAGCTCCAAGTCTTCTGCAGCTTGCTCTTGTGCGCGGCCTGCCTTTATGCCGCGCGGCTGCCATCCCCGCATGCACCTGACACGCCTACACACCGGCAGGCGCTGCTGCCGCTGCTGGGCCTCCTGCTCCTGGCCTGGATTCTGGAGCTGGTGGGCCTCATCTTCGTCCACAGGTGCGCCCGGCGCGCGCTCACGCGTGTCAGCATATGCTGTGCATGAGGAACATGCTGTGTACGGCGGGCTGTCCAGGCTCCCTTGTTGTTCATATAAAAGGACACTGGCCTTTTTCGCGGCGCTTGTGTGCCCCCGAGTGCGCCTCACGCATCACGACATAACATGCGGCAGTCCTGCTCGGCAGTGCTGAGCTCGACATGAGCTGGGCGGTGCGCTTTGCAGGAAGTGTGGCAACCATGGCACGCGCCACTGGTACTCGGCGGCTCAGCTGCCCGAGTCTGAGTACTGCGGCAAGATCTTCCGGTACGCAACATTGCTTCCTGTTGACTGCGCGCCTGTTTTACTAGCTAGTTGGTTGCTTGACAAAGTCTTGACAGTGTGCAACCCCAGTTTCGGTATGTTGCAGATGCTGCGTCTTGATGTTCTGACTTTTAGCCAAGAGTCAACTGGACATTGTGTCTATTGGTGCATGTCTAGGGCGGTGTGGAAATTGCAAGATAGCCGCTACAAGCTAACATGCAGGGGTTTGATCTGGATTGTGGTTGACGGGCTCGACATTCTTATAATGTTCCTGGTGTGGCGCGCGGGGTTGGTGCAATTATAGTAACTGGTGTTTTTATGCAGGTTCCCCTGGGCGATCGTGCTGCTGGAGCTGCCCATCGCGCTCGGCCTCATCGGCGGCGTGCTGGGCTGGTTTGGTGCGCCCCTGTTTGTGCACTAGTTGTCATTCATGCTGTATTAGCTGTCATTGTGCTATTTAAAAAGAGAATAATTTTATATAGTTATTTGGCTACTACATGAGCAATGCGCGTTTGGTTTCAGCCTATCAGATGTTGTAGGGCCTGTTTTAAAAGCTCATTATGTATCGTTCTGTATCTGATATCTGATAGCGGCTCGAGTCCTATGTTCTTCCTCTGTGTCAGCTTCAGCAAAGAAGTTTCTCTGCCAAGTCGAAGACGTGATTTCTGGAGCGTGTTTCTGCCTATCTGCGTTGTCCAGCAACCTGCGCCGCGCGGCCACCGCACGTCTGCGCCCCGCCCGCTGCCGCGCTCGTGCCCCGCTTGAAGCCGCGCCGCGCGCCGGCCGCGCAGGCCTGACCGAGAACATGCTCCACCGCTTCCGCCTGCCGCTGCTGGGCTGGCTGGCGGCGGCGACGCCGCTGCACGTCTGGCTCGCCAACGTCTTCCTCAACCTCACCGACTCCACCGCCACGCCGTACCTGAGCTCCAGCGAGATCAACTGGTCGCGCATCGCGCTCATCGGCGCCGCCGCCGTGGCCGCGCTCAACTACATCATCATGTTCACGCTGGTGCGAGGCGGCGCGCGTGCTGAGCACAGCCAAAAGTAGTTGTCCTATTTAACATCTTTTGTTAAAAAAAACCCTGGTGACGTTTCCAGGCATGCCCAGTTTCTAGCATACATGGTGTTGCTGATTGACCACCTCTGTTGGGCACTGCGCCCGATATACCATAGCGCAATTATCAACTTTTTTTGGGGTGCAAGTTTAGCAAAACATTGCTTGTTGCGGGGTCAGCCATATTCAAATTGAGCTTGCAGCATAGAAAAGCTGTGGGTGCTATCAAGGCGCCTGCCGAGCGGCACGCGCTACATGTGGCGGAAGTCCAGCGGCGTGGAGTGCGCCGCCCAGTCAAGTGCTGCCCAGCCGCCGGTGGTCCACCAGGGCACCGAGCGGGCCGGCCGCGCGCAGGGCGGGGAGACTCACGCGTCGGGCGGCGCCCGCGACGATGACCTGCTCGAGCCCACGCAGTAGCCGCTGACGCCCCCGCGCGCGCTCCGGACGCAGGGTGAGGACCCCAACGCCTGGGACCGCTTCCGCGAGCGGGACCTGCTCGAGTCCACGCGCGAGCCGCTGACTGGCCAGACCGGCGGCGTCTGAGGCGGCCCCTGCAGCGCCTGCGGGCGTTGACGTCGCCGCGCGGCGGCCGGCGCGCCGCTGGCGTGCCCTGCGGGCGTTCAAGCGTAGCGTGCAGTGCTCTGGACGGTGCGGTGCTCATGCAGCGCACCGGGCGGTGGCCACGAGATGGAGTGTGGGTTGCGAGTCAAAGTGCTGCGTCAGTGGGCCTGGCCTGCTACGGGTGCAGCAGCAAGCGGGCTACCGGCTGTCCGTGTGCGGGCTGCCCCATGCATGAAGCCGCTTGAGCTCAAGCACACGCGCCGGGCAGTGGGTGTGGCCAAGAGTGGGAACGAGTTTGCTTGACGGGGTGGCGGGTGTGCGCGCTCTCCCTTCGCACATATCAGCCTTGTTGTGGAGGCGCGCTCACCCGCCACTTGTGGCGGTTTTCCCCTGTCTCGATCCCTTTCACAGGAGAGCATTGCTCATCTCTATTTGCATACTTTTAGGTAGAGGGTCTGTCCCTGCTCTGGTCAGTTGGTGCGCAGGGACCGACACCGTACATGAAACGTGTGCGCGCTGTGGGCAAGACGCGGGAGTGGTAGCTTGCGGTGTGTCTGCAGGAGTTGCGGGGTTGTAGTTGCTGGGTTGTCGGCGAGGCCAGTTTAGGCGCTGCAAGCTTGTGCCCACCCACGGTGCCTGCTGGCGAGCGCGGTGTGCATGTTTGCTAGTGCCAGGGATGCTTGCGGCGCCACGCCTTGCTGCTTTTCAGGGCGAGTAAAGGCTGCCTTCCGTCCTCTCTGTTCCTGTCTGCCGAACGCCAAGCGCTTTGATTCCATGGCACACGGCTGCATCGGCTGCGTGGTTGGGGTTTTGGTCACTTGGCCATGGCAAGTCGCAAGACCATGGGCCACTACGCATGAACCTGCAGTTTGCACACAAGCGACACCCCCACTTGGCTGCATGTTGCCCCTCGCATGAGAGGGGGTGCAATTTTGGCCGGTGTCAAGGAGTGAGTGGGAGCTGCATGTCGATATTGAGAAATGAGGGGTTGCTAGGAAGCGCATGTCTGCCTATACCTGAGAGCTTTGTAACACCTTTCTTGCAATATATACTGGCACATGCGTATGGTGCTTCCCTTCCTGAGTTTAACTTGCCATGCATCATACACATGCAACATTACACTCTGCCAGGCATGCACCGATGTGATGCCGCCACACCTTTATGCCAGAGTGGCAGCGTTGCTTCTGCCAGGCATGCGCTGCACCCCCTCGGCACTTGGTGTATCCAAGCATGTGAGTGTGCTCAAAGCACCAGTGAGTGCGCCATACCTCCACTTCAAGTGGTGCACCCGAGCAGTGCACCGAGCACCAGCGCATGCACACCGCCCCTCCCCTCCACAGACCATGCATCAGTTTGTGATCTGCTGCCACTCGCCGTCGAGGGCCTCCTTCCACAGCGTCACCGCGCCGCTGCCGTCCGACACCGACAGCACGCTGCCCGTCAGCGACCAGCTCACCCGCCATACCGGCGCCTGCGCCCGCCACAGGCTCAGCGTCAGAGCTGTTGCTTGGTGTCGCTCGGAGGGTCAGCACCAGGCAGGTGCTGTTCTGTTCTGCTGTTCTGGCCCATGCAGTGTTACTATGCCAATCAAGTGCCTGCGTCCGCTATCAGCTCAACATCAGTGCTGCCGCTCGGAACGTCAGCACCAGGCAGCTGCTGTTCGGGACCGCGCGGCGTGACTAGGCCAGGGACGGCGCGCGGCAGGGACAGAGCTCGGCGCCGCAGCGGGTTGAGTCAGCCCAGCCAGATGCGGCGGCGCCGCTTGAGCCGCGCTCCTGCGGAGCAGCACTCCGCAGCCGGCCGGCAGCAGGGTACCACTCAGGGTTGTGGTAGGGTTGCGGCACCTGGAAGTCCTGCAGCAGCGTGCGCTCCCAGCCGCCGCCCGGCCGCTCCGCCCAGATGAACACGCGGCCGTCCTGGCCCGCGCTCGCGAGCGTGCTGGCCGGCAGGCCCAGGTTGGGCGCCCAGGCCACGTCGCGCACCCAGTCGCCGTGCCCCGCCAGCGCCGGGCCGTCCTGCTGCCAGCCGCCGCCCTCGCTGTGCCGCCACACCTGCGCCGCGCCGCACATGCGCGCCGCCGTGGGCGACGCCAGCCTGCCTGGGGCTCACCCGCGCTGGGGCGCGCCGGGAGGGCGCGCTGGCGCGCCAGCCGCCGCAGCCGCGGCAGCCGACCTGGCTCAGGCGCGCCCGCATGCACGTCCGGGAGAGGGCGCCGCGACTGCGAGGAAGCCTGCGACTGGCCTGAAACCTATAGTCATAGCCTCAGCCAGATCGCCTGGCACTCAGCCGCTGGTGCGGCAGCAGCAAGCGGGTGCCTGGGCAGGCGTTGGCAAGGGCGGGCGTGACGGCGCCGCGCTGCACATGCGGAAGCGCTGCGCCGCGCGCTGGACAAGGGCCGCCCCTGGCACGTGGCCGCGCGCCCGACCACACCACCTCGCCAGCTTGCTCCAGCCCATGACACAGACCCGGGGCGGGGCAGCACACGGGGAGCGTGCTGCAGCCCAGGGGGCGCGGGCGGCGGAGGGCGGCTCCGGAGAGGCACCTTGACGGTGTTGTCGCAGCCAGCGGACGCAAAGCGCCGCTCGGGCTGCCCGGGCCCCTTGGCAGAGACGAGCGAGCCGGGCGGCGCGGCCGGCGACCACGACACCGCCATCGCGCCCACCGGGTGCGCGTTCTCGATCTGCCGCAGCGCGCGCGCGTGCGTCCTGTAAGCGCGCCGCGCTGTGCAGGGCGCAAGGCGCCGCGCCGGATGGCACGCGCAATTCGCGGCGCGGGGTCCGCCAGCGCGCAGCCTCGGGCACGCAGGGCCCGAGGCGGAGCATGCATGCAGCGGGCGACTCCGGTGGGCAGCTAGCGCGCGGCCAGCGAGCTGCACATGCCCCAGCGGGCCTGCAGCGCCGCGGCGGCGCCCTTCTGCCGCCCGGCCGCCGCCCGGCTGCCGGCGCGCCGCCGGCAGCTGCACTACTCAGGGCCACTTGGAGCAAGACCGCCAAGGCTCTCGTTCCCGCCCGCGCCCTGTCGTCCAGAGGACAAAGGGACAGTCTGCATGCGCATGAGCGCGCGGCCCCCTCAGCGACCATGTATAGGGTAGAGGAGACAACCCTAATCCCTACCCTGGGCGCGCCTTCTCGGCCGCCCAGGTGCCGTCCGGCTGGTACGCCAGCACGGACAGCGCGCCGTCGGAGGACGCTGCCGCGAGCAGCAGCCCCAGCTCGTGCGGCGCGAACGCGATGCCGTTCACCGACGCGCTGTGCGCCGGCGCCGAGTGCACCTGGCGCGCGCGCGCGTGCACAAGCTTGCCGCGTCGCCGGTGCGGCCGCGCCCGGCGTGCTCACCAGACTGCGACCCCGCGCTTCGATGGCGAAGAGATGCGGCACGCACGTGCGGGCGCCCAGGGCCGCGCGCGTGAACCAGCGCCCGTCGTGGCTCAGGCCCTGTCACTAACGCTTGACACGGGAAAGACACGCGGCCAGGCGGCTGAGGGTGGTTAGGGTCGGGGCTAGGCCATGCAGGGCCGCGCACGGGCGTCCAGGTGTTCTCCGGCGCCTCCTTCCACACGATCACGCGGTGGTCGAAGCTGCAGGAGGCCAGCAGGCTGCCGAACTTTGGGTGCGCCCAGGCGACCTGCCGCCGCCGGCGCGCCCCTTGCTGTCACGCGCGGGCTGCCGCACGCTGGGTCGCGGCGCCCTCTGACAGCCTGCCTCGACTGGCGCGCGCGCAAACCCAGGATGCTTGCGCCGCAGGGCAGCGCCGGTCCGCGGCGCGACCTTGCCCCGGCTTGCTTCAGGCTTTGCGGCGCGCAGACGCATCCGTGCACAGCAGGGCAGCGCGGGCTGCTGGCGGGCCCGGCCGGCGGCCGCGTGGCGGGGTGGGGCGCCGCGGGGGGCGCGCCTGCCAGACGGGGCCCTCGTGCCCTGCCAGCTCGGCCAGCGGCGCGACCTGCTCGCCCGCCACGTCAAACACCTGCGCGGCCCGCCGAGCAAGTGCTGCAGCCGCCGGGCGCGCTGGGGCGCTTGCGGAAACCGGCGCCCTCCAGGGCAGCAGCGGCTCTGATCGAGCGCCGCGACTTGGTCCAGATGCCGCTACGTAGTGCAGATGTTTTCAGCCCCTTCACTCAGACCCCCTGTGCACCCAACAGCAGCAGCTTGCAGGAGGCAAGCTGAGCGATGAGCTGCCGCGCTGGTATGCGCGCAAGAGCGCGCCTTGATGGTGCGGTCTGACGAGCAGGTGGCCAGCCGGCGGCCGTAGTAGTCCAGCTGCACGTCGTGCACCTGCGCAGGCGCTCGATCTTGGTTGCACGGACACGCGGCAGCAGCATTGCAGTCTTGGGCGTCGGACAGCTGGTCCAGCGCGGCTCACCATGTCCTGGTGCCCGCTCTCGAAGGAGGCAGTCGTCGTGGCCATGGCGCCGCAGCAGAGGTGCCGCGCACGCCCGTGCGCGTGCGCCGCCGCAGGTGAATACCAGTGCCCGGCGCAATCGCTTAAGGGGCTGCGGCGCAAGCTGCTCCTTATCCGGGCCTGCGTCCTCTCGCTGCCCCCTCACCCGTGCACACCGCAGAGGAAAGCGCCAATGCATGACCCTGACATAATCTCACAAGCATGTCGGCCAACCTGGGGAACCATGAGGAACCAATGCCCGCACCTGCTGGGCTGTGTGCTTTGCATGCATGCAAAGCCAAGGCCCGCATCCGGCGGTCGTGGCCTCATGCACAGCCCGCACGAACCAGCAGCTACGGCTGGCAGTGGATTGCAGGCTACGCCGACTAGCGACCAGCGAGAGGAAATGGCGTTGCTGGCACAGAAGCCGCACAAGTTGTGCGGCACAACAAGGGCCCAGCCACGAGTTAGGATCTCAAACGAGATCCCAACTCGTGCTTTGGCGCTGCACATGCCGGAGAGGAGGCTGCGCAATGCGGTCAGTCCAGCAGAACAGGTGCACACACAAGTGCTTCCGAAGCAGCTGCATGGGCATGTCCCGCAGGCAGAAGAGCTGCCGCTACCCCAGCGGGCCTGGCATGTGCATGGGTGCCTGCTGAGGGCTGCTGCGATGCACACGCATGAGCAACGGGTTCCCTGCCGCCGCGCCAGGCCTGGCAGGAGCATGCATCGGTGCTCAGTGGTGGTCAGTGCCGTGGGGAGTCGGGCCGCAGCAGCGCCGTGCCGGCAGCCAACGGATGCGAGCAGCAGCGCCAGCAGCCATGCAAGCAGCGCGCACGTCGCAGCAGAGGTGCGCATGTTGCCGCGCAACTCGCAGCGCGGAGGCATGCGATGCAGCCAAACCAAGAAGGGCGACTCAGACGTCCAGCCCCAGTGCTGCAGAATGGAATCCCAGCAAGCCCAAGGAGCTGGCCAAACAGGCTTCTGGCCTGCGTGGTCAGCTGTGAGCGCTTTGAAGCGGCAGGCACACACCGCACATGTCTGTGGGAGCTTGCGCGTCCTCACATTGCATGGGGCAATGCAGGCCCTGCATGCAAAGTAGGCTCGATTATGCTCGGGGGTGGCGCGGGGTGCGTGCGCCGTGAAGCATGGAGAGTCGTTACATACATGTGTGCGTGTCAGCCCATCGCGGCTATCTAGGGACGCACCCCTATGCGGGGCTACCAGTCATGGCAGACCATCAGCCGTAGCTGGGCATGCAAGGATACAGCAGGCAACAGGTGCTGGACCGAACTTCAGTCACTGAGGCATGGTGCACCCCGGCGCGAGTGAGTGCGCGAGCGGCGAGAGCGCAGCCCGAGTGCCCCGGCAGTGCCCGGCGGCCACTCGAAAGACTGTGGTTGTCAACACTGATCAGCGCCCAACCTGCGCCTGCCCTGGCAGGGCGCCAAGCGCGACACGACAATGCGGCCGTGGCCCCTCGGTGCCACTTGCAGCAGTACAAATCGCAGCAGACAAGCTTCGAAGTTCGCAGTTCAAAATGCAAAAGCATGCCCAAGACTCGCAGCGGCTGCCTCTGTGCAGCGCAGCACAGCGGCGTCCTAGCGCTGCCAGGCACCGAACTGAGCAGCGCGGCTGATCACCGCCATTGTCTGGACGGGACTCGCGCCCTGCCCACCGGCCTGTCAGGCTACGGCTGGGACCCAAAAACATACGAGGCAGGATACGTGCAGCTCAACGCAGGACGGGTGTGACCCGGGCTGTGCGGCGCTCAGACAACAGCCCGGACTCAGAGCACTACACTTGCAATTCTGCAAAAAAAATAGCGAATGAGCAAGAGGAACAACAAGCCGCACAGTCTGTTGATCAGGCTCGACCCCCTATAAATGGCACCCAGACAGCGAACGAGGAGTGCATCCCATGAGAGCAGGAGAATTCAGATACTTGCAGGCCCTGGCAGCACGCAGGCGCCCAAGGGCCTGCATGGCCTCCGCGGCGGCAACGCGCCGAGAGGCGAGCGCTTCAAGCTCTTCCACAGGGCTGCGCACCATGCGCTGGCTACGTGGCCGCAACGGGCAGGGCGGGAGTGGTGGAGCATGGGTTGGGGCCGTCTTGCGGCCCGCGCGCAAACTGAAACCCCAAGCGCACTTTCCAGCCCTCGGCGCCGCACACGACCTGCCGGCGCACGCCGTCAAACGCCTCGTCCCACTCGAGGTCCGTGTAGGACTGCTCGCCGTCCGTGCACGCCCTCCAGACGTCCACCGGCGGCGCCACCGTGCTGTCCATCAGCGGCAGCTCCTCGTCCTGGCCGGCGACCACCGCCCTGAAGCCGAGCGTGGCCAGCGCGCCCCGGTCGGGCGCCCACTGCTGCAGCGTCACGAAGGGCAGGCCCGGCGCCTGGCGCAGCGCGCGCCGCGCGCCGTACATGGGCCACTTCTGTTGGGCGCCAGTGGCGGCGCGCCCCTCTCCGCCCGCCCACAGCGCGCCGTGCACGGTCACATTGCGGCCCAAGGAGGAGCTCCACTCGCTCGACACCAGCGTCAGGTCCGCGCAGGCCCAGTAGCCGGCATCCTCGGCCGCCACGCCGAGCCCGTAGGTTGCCATCCCCCAGCACAGAGCGAGGGCGACCACCAGCCGGCCGCACGGCGCCCCCCTGTCTTCCTGCGGGTTGGCACAAGCCGTCGGTCAGCCCGTCGTGCTCGGAGACGAGGCGCGCGCTGCTGAACATGCCGGAGACAGGCCGAGAGAGGCACCTCCAAAGAGGCGGGCCAAGGGCTCCGCACCCACAGGCGGTGCATCGCAGACGTCCTCGGTAGCTATGGACAGCTGCTGCTGCCTGCCGAACGTCCCTGACGCCTGGTGTCCCGCAGGCTGCCCGTGACGGCGAGGCTCCTTCAGAACTCGTCCTTCAGCGTTTGCAGGCCACTAGGATGTCAGGAGGCTGCTCCAGTGGCAGCACAGGAGCAGCAGTGCACACACTGATGTACGTCGTGTTCTGGCCGTAGGAGCTCGTCTGCCTGCAGAGCACCATCAGATGGCCTTCTATTTGCCCGTTTACCCTAGAAAACTGCTACAAGCTACTTGCTGATCTCGAAACTGCAGGATCACACGCACGTCAGCCCTACGGGGTTCACATGTCCTAGTGTAAACAGTGTAAACCGTTTGTCCCCGAAGCTCAGCCACCCACAATGCTCTCAACCCGTGCATGTGGCCAGGAAAGGTATACATCCACCAGCATACCCTAGCACACCTAGGGGCTAGATACCCCGTGCGAACACCTAGTATGTTACATCCAGTGCGCTGCAAAGTGTTCAAGACAGGTATGCGCATCTGTTAAGCTTCACCGCGCACACAGCCTGATGTTTCTGTCTCCTTGCGATTGCATGATATTTCACGACAGGATTGTATGTTTGGATTTCACATTTTGGATTTAAAGTTTGGACGCTCACTAGCCTAGCTGGGGCTGCATGTAGCGAATGTATCTGCTAGGCTGGGCGCAGTGCCGCGTGCCATGCGCCAGGGCCCACATTCGGCGGCCGCGGCTCTCATGCCAGGCCGCCCGCGTCAGCCCGCATGTAGGAAGCAGCAGCTGCGGCAGACAGTGCGTTGCGGGCTACGCTGTCTAGCGCCCACCTAGAGGACAGTCAAGCGGCGCTGCTGGCACAGAAGCCGCATAACAAGGCCCAGCCACGGGGGTGCCAGCTCGGGCTTCAGGCGCTGCACATGCCTGAGGGAGGCTGCGCATGCCGTCAATCCAAGCAGGACAGGTACACACACAGCGCTGCCGACGGGCGCGGGCACAGCTGCGGTGCCAGCCGCGGCGCCATGCACCGCAGGCTCCCGGAGCAGCTGCGTGGACATGTTTTGCTGGCAGAACAGCTGGCGCACCCCAGCAGGCCTGCAGTGCGCATGGGCGCCTCCTGAGGGCTGCTGCCATGCAGGCGCAGGACCAACCGGGTCATGCCGCGCCAGGCCTGGCAGGAGCATGCATCGGTGGCTTTATGGTGGTCGGTGCGGTGGGGAACGGGGCCGCAACGGCCCCGCGTCGGCAGCCGACGGATGCATGCAGCAGCGCCAGCAGCATGCAAGCAGTGTGCATGTCGCAGCAAAGCTGCGTCGGGCCGCGCTGCTCGCAGCGTGGAAGCACGAGATAGTCGCCACCAGGAAGGGCTACCCAGGCATCCAGCCCCAGTGGAGTGCGCTGGATAAATAGTATGCAATAATAGCACGCCAACATGAGCTTCCTGGCCTCCGCATTCAGCTGTGAGCGCGCCGAGGCGGCAGGCACACGCAACACTTGTGTCGGGACCTGTGCGCCCATGTATCGCGGAATTGGGGCTGCGCAAGCGAAAGAGGAAGAGTGTGGTACGTCCGTGTATCAGCCACCCGCGGCTGTGTAGGGGCGCAGCGTTATGCAGGGCCATTTATGGCAGATTCAGTGGTAGTGGGCATGCAGGGATTCGGCAGGCCCTGATGCAAGCTTGGTGCCGCATGAACTGAAGCAAAGTGCACCCCCGGCGGGGGTTGGTGCGCCAGCGGCGCGCAGGCAGCCTGAGTGGCCGGGCAGTGCCTGGCGGGCACTCGAACAGTGTATGCTCAACAGCATTGAACAGTGGCATGGGCTGCTCGCAGCTTCCTGTGCCTGGCCCGACAGAGGCGGACACATGTAGGTGGTGTAGCAGCTGCAGAAGCGATCAAAGGCTGTGGCTCAGCTTCCGTGGACGGCAGCTGACGCGCAGCCCAAGCCCTAACCCTTGGAGAGCTGGACATTGACCTTAACGTCAATCGGCAGTTAAGTGCCGATCCACTGGCTCGAGCCGGCTCAAGACGATCAAGACGTGCCTAGGCAAAGGCCGGTGGAGCATAGTGGCGGGCGATGTACCCAGTAACGACTAGGCCTGTCGGTGGGCACCCATCCCCGAGCCGAGCCCGGCCGTTGAGGGCGTGATCGAGCGGCTGCCACGAACAGCAATGCCTGGCCAGACAGCTTCGGCAGCAAGCGTGCCTGACCACAGTCCAGCGCCGTCGGTTGCTGAGACCGTGTGGCGCAAGCGCTCAGGGCATGTAGTCACCGCGGCGCCCGCGGCGGGAAACTTCCACCATTGCTGTTCTGGGAGGGCGTGCGGGAGAGGCAGAGCCTGAGCCAGGGGCCTCGGGGCACGCAGGCGCCAGGTGAGGGCCGCCGGCCGGCCCCAGACCCCTTGCACCACAGACTGCGCACGCGGTGGCTGCTGTGGTGGCTGCCAAGCCTACAATGTGTGTGCAGCAGTGCAGGCGCTCGAGGCAATGACGCGCCCTGTGAGTACACTGGTGTGTGCGCCTGACCGTCTTTGGTGTCGGTGACAAGCCTAGGACCATGCACCTGCCATGCACATCATTTGCCCTACTCAGTGTGACCCGCGAATTCAGCGCAGCGCGATACAGACCACCTGCATCGCAGGATCCCAGGCCTCCTGCTTGCGGATCCGCTAGCATGCCCATCAGAGCCTTGCTCATGCGCGCAGCCCGTGGAGCGCGTCACGCGCAGTCACGCGGCAGGCTGGAGGCGTATGAGACATGCGACAGCCCCGACGCTGTTGGGTCGGATGGAGCAGAGCCCAGTGCGCTGCCCGCCGCCGCTTAACCTGGTTGGGCGCTTGGGGCCTTGCTTATGCATGGGTCTTGCTTAATGTGCATTGGCACTTAGCACTCTTGCTGATACAAAATTTATAGTGCACGAAATCCGCCAACCTTGCACTTGTGCGTGTTTATATTGCAGTGTGTATACTGCAGCGCAGCACGGGTGTGCCTTGAGCCTGGGATAAGCAAGGGGGCTTTGTGAGGGTTTGCGCGCTCGTGCAACTGGCAGGCACTGCGCAGAGCGCCTCAGGTGCGCAACCTATTGCTGCGCTCTGTACTCAGCGAGTGAGCGAAATGGCAACACGTGCGCTGGTGACCATCAGCCAGCTATGGAAAGCCATAATACCCTCCAGTCGCGCCGCAGCGTACTGCTGACAGCGCTTCAGGCCGCGCAGGTGTGACGCTGCCAGCCACGCCGGCGCGCGAGCGGCCGCCGCGGCGCGCGAGCGCGGCGGCGGCCAAGGCCGTGTTTGCCAAGGCGGCCGCGCCGGAGCCCGAGCCGGAAGAGCCGCCCGACCCGGTGGCCGAGGCGGCCGCCGCCGCTGCGCAGCCGCGCCGCAAGCGCGGCCGCCCGCGCAAGCACGACGCCTGCGCGGGCGCGCTCGCCGCCGCCGGCGCGCCCGAGTGCGCCCCCGCCGCCAAGCGCAAGCGCGGCCGGCCGCCCAAGGCGCGCGAGGCGGCGCCCGCCGGGCCGCCGCTGCGCGGCGCGCCGCCGCCGGCCGCGGCCGCGGGCGGCAGCGAGGCGGGCGGCCTACCCGGCGGCGACCTGCCGAGCCTGGGCCTACCGGCGGTACCGTCGCTGGACGTGAAGTCGGCCGCGTCCGGGTCGCTTGACCTGTTTGCGCCCTGGGCCAGGCGCGCGCGCGAGCGCTTGGCGTGGCCCTGTCTGGGTGTGCTGTCTCGTCGGCGCTCCATCTAGGCTGGCGCCCGGCATAGCGCTCTGCGAGTGCAGGACGGGCAAGCAGCGGGTGTCGGTGGGGCGCCGGGTGGTCCGGTCGCCGCTGGCGGTAGTCACTGCCTGCAGGCTTTGCTCTGCGAGGCAACCAGGCATGCACGTATTCACGTCCTCGCAGACTTGCTTAACAGCGCCGCGTGAAAGCTGCGTCGTGATCTAGCACCTGTGCTGCCGTCCAGCCTCGAGGTCCGCCTCTGACCGCGCGCGCGCGCGCCGCAGCGGCTGCAGCCTGGGCGACAACCCTGAGTCCGTGCTGCTGGCGGACCTGCTGGGCGGGTCCGGGTTCACGCCGCTGCCGAGCGCGTTCGCGGCGGCCGCGGAGGGCGCGCCCGCGCACGCGGCCGTCCCGGTGTCATCCGCGGTGGCGGAGTCCACGCTGCCGCGCGCGCGCGTGCTGGAGATGCTGGGCCTGCGGCCGGAGCTGGGTGCGGCCCCAACACGATGCCAGGGCTGCCGTGGCTCGCCTCGCCTCGGCGCTCGCAGCCGCCACGATGAAAACTCTGGCTCAGCTTTGTTGCTGCTGGCCTGTAGGCAGGGTTAGTGTTGTCCTGCGACTCCAAGCACTGCTGTGACTCCCGCCCCATGTGGCCCTGAGCGCGTGCCATGCTCTCTGGCGCAGGGGACGCGCACATTCCGCGGCGCCGCCGCAGCGGCACCTACAAGTCGGGCATCACGGTCAAGGTCGCCGCGCCGGCGCCGCTTGCGCCGCCGCCGGCGTGCGCGGGGTGGAGCCCCGCCGCAACCCTGGCCGCGTCCGCCAGCCCCTGGCCGCCGGCCGCCGGGGCGCTGCTCCCTTTCAGCGGGCGCGCGCCGGCTTACGGCAGCTGCACTGCGCAGCCGTCGCTCGGCGACGCGATGGGCAAGCCGGGCGGCGCGTGGCCGCCCGGCGCCGGCGGCCGCGACGGCGGCGCGCACTCCAGCTCCTCGACCGCGTCCGAGGCGTCGCACTTCGGGCGGCTGGGCGTGCCATCGGCCGCGCTGCGCGCCGGCCGCGCGTCCGCGCCCGAGCTGACCGCGCTGCTCGGCTGGGAGGGCGGGCCGCCCGCGCCCGCGCCCGGCGCGCGCGTGGCCAGCCCCTTTGCGGGCGCGGCGGCAGACGCCGGCCTGCCCCACGACCCGACGCCGCCGCGCCGCGCCCCCGCCGCGCGCCAGTGGTCCGCGCCGGCGGCGCTGTCGCTGGAGCAGCTGCTGGAGCTGTACGGCCGCGCGCCGCCCGCGCCGGCGCCCGGCGGCTTCGGCCGCCTCGCGGCCAGCGCCGCGGCGGCCGCCAGCGCCGCGGCGGCCGCCGTCATCGCGGCCGCGCGCGACGCGCAGGCCGCGGCCTCGGTGCGCGGCCCTGCCGCTCCTCAGACCTGGTCCGCACGTCAGCCCACCGCAACGTGCCGTCTGGATGCTGAGAGGGCGTGTGAGTAACACACGCCCTGTCCGAGCGTACTCGTTGTCATACTGACTGCTACGATCAACCCCGTGGGGTTGTTCGTTGCAGTCAGTGTGACCATAAATCAAGCCCTAAAACCTGGCATGTAAGCAAACACTCTGCCCCTCTGCGCGCAGGCCAGGTCAGATGCCGCGCCGCTAGAGGGCCTGGCCAAGAGCGGGTCGGAGGCCTGCCTGCACGCGCTGCGCGAGTGCTCGGCCGCGCGGCCGCCGGCGCGGCAAGCGCCTGACGCGGCGCCGCCGCCCGCGCCCGCGCCCGGCGACGCCGACGCCTTCCAGCGCATCGCCGCGCTGCTCGAGCGCCGTGCCAGCGCGCCCACGCAGCCGCCTGCCCTGCCGGCGCTGCTGCCGCTCGGCGCCGCCGCGCAGCCGGGCGCCGGCGCGCCGGGGCACGCGGCGAGCGGGGCGGGCGCCGAGGCGAGCGCGCTGGCGGGCGGCTGCGCGCTCGCGGCGCAGGGCGCGGGACACCCCGGCGGGAACCCTGCGGGGTCGCCCTCGGGCGCCGCGCTGGCGGCGGCCCGCGCGAGCGGGGCCGCCCGCCCGCGGCGGCCGGCGTGGCTGGACGAGGTAGCGCAGCGCGTGTCGCAGGGCATCAGCCTGGGCAGCCGCGCGTCTGCGAGCTCACTCTCCAGTGCGCTGCCGGCCGGCCTCGAGAGCCGCGGCCTGGAAAGCTACTGCTGCGGTGGCGGCGCGCGCGCGGGCGCGGCGCGGCCGGCCGCGCCGTGCCCGCCGCACCGCGCGCAGGGCGCCCCGCCCGCGCAGCCTGACGCCGGCGGGGGCCGGCGGCGGCGCTGGCGGCGGCGGCCGGCGGCCGCGCAGGGCTGAGCGCTTGAGGCCACGGCTCACCTGCCGGTTCCGTCTTTTTTTCGGGCCCAAGACCCAGCCCACCAGGCGGGCAGGCACCAGGCGGATAGGCGCACCAGCAAGCGCAACAATGATGCGGTGTGTACAGCAGCGGCGGCTCATGGCCGCGCAACGCGACGCGCCGGATGCTGCTGCGCCCCGCAGATGAACGCCTTGCATGGGCGCCAGGCCGCCGCCTTGCCTGCCGGGCGCCGCGGCGGGCGCGCGCGTTCGGGCACTTTAGGACCGTATCTGGCAGCTGTGTGTGCCATGCTCTGTGTGTCAAATTACTCTGCGTCTCTGTTGTGCATCGCTGGCGAGCCCGGCCGAGAGTGTTTTCAGGTGGGGGCCAGACGGCACGGGCGGCTGCAATCAGACAATGCGGCGGGGTCTGGGTTTTGGGCAGGGCATGCAGGCGCGGAGATGGAGTGCGCTGAGCATGCTTTGTGTTGATCCTAGGTTCCCTACGCTGCGCGTGCGCGGCGGTGCAACTTTGCGTGGCAGGCTGAGTGCCAGGCGTCTTTCCGTAGGTTTTCCTTGCATGCTGCTTTAGGCACGCGCTGGGGGTTCGTCAACATGCTGTGCCGCGGTTGCGGGGCGGGGCATGTTGGGCATGGGAGTCTGTCACTTGGGCTCTGACCAAGCTGATGAGTGGCGGGGGCCCGGTATCTGGGGCACCGTTGCCGGGGGCACAGCCGGTTTGCATATCGCTGCAGTGCGCACACGCAATTCGTGCGGCGCGCTGGAATTCGGACGCAGTCCGCGTTGGAGGGTAGGCGATCGGCTTTGGTGGGGTCGGATGTTCCAAGCCGCGGGTGTTTCAAGGCGTCAGGCGGTGTCCAGGGTGGCGGCCGAGGTGGCCGGCGGGTTTCTCGGAGATTGGTATCTTGGGGGGCGCCCTATTGCTATGGGGCGCCCAATAGCCCTTTTCTATGCGGCGCGCACAGTGCGGCAGCGCCTGGCAAGCCAGCCAGCGCAGCGCCCCGCGCGCCGCCGGACGCCGGGGGGAAGCAGCGCGCGCGCATGCGCGCCCCTGCTTGCTCCCGGCACTTTTTGGGGTAGCTCGGGCTGAGTGCGGGGCCGACCGTTGCGCCTCATTACGGCGGCTAGCCACCTATCTGCAGGCGGCCCCGCACTGCGCCCTCCAGGGTTTCGCACGCGCGCTGTTGCGCCGGCGAAGCGCACGAAGTGTCGCATTTCATGTCTGGTGTGCTGTGCTCTTGACTAGTGGCGGCAGTTTGGGCAGGCGCGGGGGCTCGCGCGTATTCTGATGCGAGGTGTTTTGCTGCTTGCTTGACAGCTGCCCGCTGCCGCGTAGGGGCATGTTTTATTTCTTTGGCATGGCGTGATGCCGTGTCGGCCCTGCCTGTGGTCAACAGTCGGGCTGCGGCGGGGCGCGCAGCCCGGCGAAGGGTGGGCTGCTGCCGTATGAGTGCAGGGCTTGGGAAAACGTTTGGAGCGGCAATGAATGCGCAGAACTGAGTAAGCTGTAGCCTGGGCTGCGCGGGTGGGCAGCATGGCGTCGCAGCCGCGTGTGCCCGCTCCAGGAAGCGCGGAGCCCGGCCCTGCGCAGCGGCGCCCTGTCCCCTTGCTGCACCGGCGCACGAGGCCGCGCACAGCCGGTATTCCCCTGTGGCAAGTGCGCGCCTCTCGCAAGGCGCCTTTGGGACGCGGGCGTAACCCCCGGGTCGCCCTTCCCCAATAACCGGCCCTGCCCACGTAATATCCCCTACATAATCCCCGGTGCGTGTCGTACACAGCCGGACGCTCCCTCAGGGCTGGGGCGGCGTCATGCCGCCCCGTCTGGGTGTGTGCGCCCTGCTGTGTCCGCACACTCGCAACCTTCGTGCATGTGCTGCCATGTCCACACCATGTAATCACATTGGGATTATCTTATGCATACCAGGGATTCTAGGAGCGCGTGCGCAGGCCGGCTGCACATGTGCTGTGCGCCCCGTTGGCTGCGTCCACAAGCTTCTATATATAGACGTGTCGCGCCAAGGCGCGACGGTATTTGCAGGGGCGCTGTGTGCAGTGTGCCCGAAAGGCTGTGATTGAATGTGTGCCCACTTACATGGATCGACACTTTTGGGGTAGCGATACCAGTGTTCTGGGTCGCTACTTGGGTGGGATTGGCACTGGCCTCCGCCTTTTCGCATGTCAATGCGGCTACACAGTGTAATTTTCCGGGCAATCCAGATTGGCCCTGCAACGATCCAGTGTGGCCCTGCAACGATCCAGTTTCGCCCTGCACCGATAACATGCCGGTGAAGCAGAGGCAAGTGCGAGCGGACCGCGCACGGACAGGACAGGTTCAGCGCTGCAGCCTCTGCATTACATACCTGCATACATGCCTGCGCGCGCGCGCGGCTCATGCAACACACAGCCCTACTGTACAGATCCATGCGCATGGAGACCGTGCCGCGACTGGCTGGTCAGAACCCGCGCGCCCCGCACACCCTCCTCCCTCCGAGCGACAGTTACACAGGAGTGGCTGCACGCGGCGCATGCGGGCTGCCATGACTGGCAGCACGGATACAGGTAATGGCAGGCTCATCATGTGATCACGGGCGGCAGACATGTGCACGCCTACAGGTACGCGCCGCAGACGGGCGCGTGCCCACAGTTGCGGGCGGCAGCCAGGTGCATGCCTGCGGTGCTGCGCGCAGGACCGAACACCGCCCAGGCACAGGCCCCAGCGACCCGACGCAGCCCCGACACAGGCCCCGCACGAGCTGAGCGAGACCCGAACAGCCAGGGCATGCATGGCGTGACTTCCAGACAGCGCAGCAACATGCACACGGGGCTTCCTTCCTGCGCTTCCCAGACATACAGGGCAACCCTCATGCAAGGGGCACTCGCCTACCGCAAGCAACAAGGGCCCGGATCCAGTACACGAAGGCCCACCAGCCGCCCAAGCCTAGCTCGGCGACCCGTCCTGCTGTTTCAACCCTGTTGGCACAATGCCGGCCACCACCACTCTCGGTGCTACCACACGGCAGGCTGCTCAACGCGGCAAGGCCTTGCCGCAAACATTTACTCACGGCCTCCTCCTCAGCGGTCGTGCGCCGCAAACAGGTACTTACAACCTCCTCAATGGTCATGCGTTTTGCAGGAAGTGTGCGGGTCTCCTTGCGCAGACAGGCGCGCTAGCTGGGCACGGCGGCCCGCTGGGGCGCCGCGGGCGCGCCGGCCGCGGGCGACCCGCCCGCCGACCACCCGGAGTCCAGGCCCCAGCGCGCGCGCCAGCGCCGGCCCAGCTCCGCGCGGATCATGCGCACCTGCGCGCGCGCGCGCGGGCACACGCTCGGCGCTGCTGAGAGGAGCAGCGGGCGGCGGTGCCAGCCGCATGCCCGTCCACAGAGCGGTCTACCAAGCGGAACCCAGGAACCCAGGCTGCCGCCGAGCAGCTGCTCTCGGGCGCGCTGCCTGCAAACATCGGGTCGGAGACCCCAGCCGGGCACACCCTCCAGCACACCGCTGCAGCACATGCCTTGCTCCAGGCACGGCGGACCGCGCGCGCCACACTGCGGACAGGCACCCGCGGCTGACGACTGCGGCTGCAGCAAAGGCCTGCCACGCAAGCAGGCAAGACTGCCGCGCAGCCGCGCATGCGGGCCGCCGTCAGGGTGCCGACACGCCAGTCTGCACATTTGAGAAGCCGCGTCAGAGTGCAGACACGCCAGTCTGCATGATCAGGGAGCCACGCCGAGGGGCCCCAGCGGCGGCACCTCCTTGGCGCAGCCGCCGCGGAAGTCCGAGTTCTCCTGCGCGCGGCGCACGAGGTACTGCAGCGTCTCCGGCACCGGGCCGTACGGCAGGATCTTGTGGATGCGGAAGCCGGCGCGCCCGAGCGTGAAGCTCAGGTGGTCCGCCATGCCCAGCAGCTGCCCAAAGTACACGCCTGCGCGCGCGCGACAGGCTTACGATTAGTGCGGCGTGCGGCAAGATCTTGTTGGTGCGCAAGTTGGCGTGCCCCGAGCGTAAAGCTCAGGTGGTCCGCCATGCCCAGCAGCTGCCCAAAGTACACGCCTGCGCGTGCTGGTAGGATGACATTTACGGTGGCGTATGTGCCGCCGGTCGGGCCCGGGCGGCGCATGGCATCCGCCACGCATAAATCCGCAAGCTCAATGCAGGGCCCTGAGCTGCCGTGCAGGGTCTGCGCCGCGCCTGACGCGGCCGGGTCCAGGCCCAGGCGGCGCATGGCATTGCCCGTGCAAAACCCTACAACTTCACGGAGGGCCCCGAGCTGCCGCGCAGGGTCTGCGCCGCGCCTGACGTGGCCGGGTCCAGGCCCAGGCGGCGCATGGCGCCGGCCGCGGCGGCCACCGACGCCTGGTTGTGGCTGGCCACCATCAGCTCGGCGCCGCGCTGCGCGACCTCGCGCAGCACGCGCTCCACGCACCTGCGCGCGCGCGGCCTGGGTTAGGTTCAGAACTGGCTGAGGCCGGGTGGTACCGAGTTTTCATGCGGAACAAGGCCGCCCTCAGCGGCTGGGCACGGGCGCGCCGGCTGCCGGCGCCCGCACTCCCTGCACCCGGGCGCCAGCCGCGCGCACGCAGCAGCGCCGTGCGGCCGCGGCACCAAGACATGCCAGCCTGTGGGGACTGAACTGGTGGGGGCTAGGACCAGAGTCCATCTGCACGCAGGCGGCAGGGCGGCAGCGCCCTGGTCGTTACCGGCACGCATGCCCTCCAGCATGGCCTCCCGTGGGGCTGCCGCAGCCGAGCGGTGAGCCATGGCGGGCGCTTGCACAAGTGCCGCAAGATTCAACGGAGGGCGGGCCCCAGCAGGCGTCCAGCAGGCGAAAGCGGCACTACACTTCATTCCAGCGTCAGCTCCAGGCGTTCCCAAGGAGAGCAGCCGCGGGCGGCGCGCCGGTCGTAGTTGGCGTGCGTGTCCTGCAGCGTGGCGTGCACGGGGCTGTCGGCGCCGCGCGCGGCCGCGCGCGCGCGCTCGAACACCAGGTACGCGCCGCGCACAGTCTTGGCGCCAAAGTGCCAGCCCTCGCGCGCCGCGCGCGACACGTCTGCGTCCAGCCGTGCGGCCGTATCGCGCAGGTAGCACTGCGCGCGTGACACATGTCCGCTGAGCCAGCTTTTTTGGCATTGCCGTGCAACTTAACAGCACGCCTCAGCGCCTTGGACGCTTTTCACAGAGCTGAGGTGCAGCAGCAGCAGGTGTGTTTTAAAAACAGCTGCTGGCAATTTGTGAGCAAGTGCGTAAGCGCTACACGAATGCTTGTCTCCTGCAACAACGCCCGCAGGCGACACGGTATGCTAGGGCAGCAGAGCACTCTACACAGACACTCTAGCAGACACCTCTACATGGAAAGTTGCGGGCTGCCATGCGCCGCACGGCTCCGGGAGCCCCACAGGCACGGCCTGCCGGGGTGCGGGCCGCGGCGGGCGCGCCTGGTACGTGTTGAACACGAGCGGCGCGCCGCGGTTGTGCCGCTGCTGCAGGCGCAGCGTCAGCGCATCGATCGCCGGCTGGAAGGGTGAGTGCTCCGCGTCCACCATCAGCCGCGTGTTGCCCTGCGAGGGTTTGCATGGTCACGCATGCTCGTCGTGCACACATGCACGCGCCCTGGAGGGTGATGTGAAAGCATGGCCCAGCCAGGTACAATCTGTAGAATGCTGCCCTGCCGCTGCCGCGCGCGTCATGCGCCACGGCACTGCTGCGGCACTACCACTGCAGCACTACTTCTGTGGCCGGCTGAGGGGCGCTGCGGCGCTCGCCGCGCCCCACCCTGCTGCACTCAGCATGCCTGCCTACCAAGTCACGACACACTTGCAGTGCGCAGCCTGTGGTTGCCTGGTGAGCTCCGCAGGCGCAAGGCAGCTGCGGAGCGACCGGGCAGTGATGCAGCGACCCCGGAAGTATATAAACGTGACTAAAACACGCAACTTCGCCCGGCAGCGTGGCTGCGCCGCGCCATCAAACAGGCAGCACCCCGCCCGCGCCACACCTTGGCCTCCACCGCGGCCGCCAGCGCGTCCATGCGGCGCACGAGCGCGGCCAGCCCTACCCTAACCCTACCCTACCCTATCCCGATGCGCCGCACCTTGGCCTCCACCGCGGCCGCCAGCGCGTCCATGCGGCGCACGAGCGCGGCGAGCGCGCGCGCCTCATCAGGCTCCAGGTGCGGCCCGAGCGCCGCCTCCAGCCGCGCCGACACCGCGCCGCGGTCATCCGGTGGGCACAGCTCGCACAGCGCCGCGGACATCCGCTCCAGCAGCGCCGGCGGGCCCAGCGCCGTCACCTATAAAGGCGCCAGGTTCGGTGTCGGTGCCGCCCATGAGCTCGCATGGCACACACGGCCTGGATAGCCTGACCTGACGAGGACCGCGCGGCGCCAGCGCCCTGGCGCAGCCACACACGCACGCAGCGTGGCATATCGATGTCGGACTCGGCACCGCCGGCGCTGCGGCTACCTGCACCGTCAGCTCCAGCGCGGTAGGAGACGGCACGCATGCATGTAAGCATTGCGAATGCGGTGACGTCCCTGCAGCAGCACCACAGGACGCCAAGAGTGATTCGCTCCGTGCTCACACTTGGGGACATGGGGCTCAGCCGCACGCAGGGCGGGGCCGCAGGGCGGGGCGCGCGCGCGCCTTGACAGCGACGATCGCGGTGCAGGCGACGTTGTCGCTGTCGCGGATGGCCTGCATGAACACGGCCAGGTTGCGGTCACAGGCGCGCTCGGCCGCCGCGGCCGCGCCCGCGCCTGCGGCGCCGCCGTCGTCCTGCACGTCGTCCTCCGCCGCATACTGCAGGATGGGCCGGATGCCGTGCGCGGCCAGGTACGCGATGTTCGGCTGGATTGTCGCCACGCACTCGCCCGCGCAGAAGTGCTTGAAAAACGTGTGCCGCACGGCCCAGTCGGCGAGCGGGCGGCTGAGCGGCGACGCGCGCGCGGCCGGCAGCAGCCAGCCCGCGTTGTCCACGAGCGGCCGCAGCGCGCACGCCTGGAACACCGCCAGCGACTGCAGCAGCTGCGCCGTGGACTTTGCCTGCGCGCGCGCGCACGCCGTCGGCGCGCCTGCGCCTTGCCCTGCGCCTCGCGCGTCTGAGCACGCTGCCTCGGTATATACAGCAGTGGCACGGACTGTCTGGCGGCACCAGGCCGCTTGAGAGCTGCGCGCCAGCAGAGGGGCGCTCCGGTAGACCCGGCCTGGGTCAGGTCGCAGGCTGCGGCCAGGCGCAAGCGGCGGGGCACCGCACTGCAGGCAGTGGCGGCGCTGTGAGTGAACACGACCTGTACTTGCTCCGTCGGCTGCCGCTGTCGCCGAGTGCAAACTCAGCCCAGAGAGGACCAGAGCATTTAAAGCACGGCGCCCCGGCGCCACACCTGGAACGCCTCCTTTGGGTCGTCAAAGCGCAGCTCCGGCCAGGCACGCGCCGCGTGGGGCGCGTGCGGCTCGTCTGTTGCCCGGGCAGGCGCAGGCGGCAGCCCGGGCGCCTGCACGGGTGCGCGCGCGGCCTCAGCGCCCTGCCCGGGCCGAAGACCTAGCCATTACTGAATGTGAATACGCCAATGCACCGCATGGCAGGGGTCAAGGTAGCAGGGTGTAGTGCTGTAACTTGGCGTGCTGCCCAGGCGCAAGCGCGCCTGCGGCTCGCGCTCGCCGGCGCGGCCTGCGGCCTCGCCGATGGTGCTGAGGCCAGGCGCAGCGAGGCGCAGGGCGCCCCCCGCGTGCCTGCCCCACTCGTGAAGTGCGCGGCGCAAGGCCATGCTCCTGCACGCCCCGCGCCAAGAGGCTGTTGGCTGGTGGGAAGGCAGCTACTCGGACCAAAGCGCGAAGTCCAAAAGTTACGTTCTCACAGAGGGTGCACGCACAAGAACGGGCTTGCAGCGTACAGACAACCAGCGTGTACAGTTCCTCACTTGCTAAAGCTTGTCAGCTTGCCAAGCGCACGGCAACTTTGAGCAACATAGGCACCAGTCCAGTCTTACAAGGTGTGGCAGACGTGCCTGGGTGAGCCTGGGCAGCAAGAGAGGTCGCCAAGACTGTAGGGCGACCAAGTGGCAAGCCTTGAAGGAGAGCCATAACCCCCAAACCCTACTTTGGCAGCTTCGGGCACCGTTTGATTGCAGCCAGTTACTAGCTCAGCGCCGGCCTGACCTTGTCTGAGCCTGTCTTGCGGGCCATAGCAGCCTGTGCGCAAGCCTTTGGCAATGCAGCTCCTCCCACAACAGGTATGGTCGTACAATCTGTGTCAGAGCCTTTGCCACTACCAATAGTTTTTTACCGTCACAAGCCTTGGCGCCAGAAGGGACACGCAAATGCCAGCGGAGCTGTAAACAACCACTGCCACTTATATGCAGCCAAGTGCGTGCGTCAGCACGGCACACATCAACAGGCTTCTGTCGAGAGTGTGCTGCATATGCATTGAGCAGTATGCTGCCTGCGTACACCTGCACCCAAGCAGCATCGCGCACCTGCCTGCGTACACCTGCACCAAGCAGCATCCCGCACCTGCCAGGCGAACAGGAAATACATGGTGCGTCTGAAGCTCAACGGCACGGCTGTTGGTCACAACATGCAGCGCGCTCTGACGAAGAGCTCCCCAGTAGGTAAAATGTGGTGTCTGGTGAAACGCACGTTCCTCCAATACGCTTTAGGCACGTTCAAACAGAAGAGGCAGGGACAGCCTTGTGTAGCTGTGCACCCCCGCTGTCACAGTGTATGTGTAAGTAGCGGTCCACAGCACCTGAGGGCCACGCTGCTTCACTTAAAGCCTTACTGGCGGCACCAGTCACGTGTGTGATAGTGGGCATGGAGCACCGCAGGTATATAGAGCTCGAGTTCCACTCGAGTTTCAAAATCTCCAGGGTAGGTCCGCACGTGGCATAAGGGCTTGCTGATGTGTTTGCGCATCCCGAGTGTTTCCAAGATAGGTGCACACATGTTTGCCTGGTTCAAAGGGCAAGGTGAAGATATGCATTCAGGGCAAGGTAAAGGTACGCAATCCATGCCCGCCCAATCAGCAGACGGAGTGCCGGGCCTGAGCCTGATACGGGGCGCAAATGTGTTTGCCCCGGCGCACTGCGGTCTGCAGGACCTGCTGCTATCCAGCGCAGGTATTGTGCAGCTAGGTCCTGACAAGCTGGGGCCAGCGGAGGCGCTGGTCAGCCCCGTAAACATAATCGACGCTACCGGGTGCATTGCAGTTCCAGGTATCCCAATCCTTGCGCCGGGCAGAGCTGGCTCCGCTGCGTTCTAGTGCCATCGCTGCCTGGCAAGTCATGACGCGGCTGATGCCCGCGCAGGGCTGGTGGACATGCACGTTCACATATGCGGCGGGGGCGGCGAAGCAGGCGCGCCGTGAATGACAGTCCACCGTATGCACGTATTTTCAAACGAGGAACAATCTGCGACCGCATGGCGCACTTACCTTACTAAGCTACCAAGCGACAGGCCCGGCCTCACGCTGCCCAGAGGCGCCCTTGTCTGGGCTACTTGAAGCGGGCATTACCACAGTTGTCGGCGTCCTGGGCACCGACACCGTCAGCCGGAGCCAGGTGCGGCGCTCGAGCCCTACACACATCTTGTAAAGGCGCGCACCGTGTCTGTCGGGTGCGCTTTGGGATTGCAGAGCTGCCCTGGCCCTGGGGACGCTCGCTCACAGGTGCCACCCTGCCGACGGTCCCAGCCGGGAGGCAGCACGCCCTCGTGGGCTGCCCGCCGGGCGCTCCCTGCCAGCCTGCCCGATGCAGCTGCCCCGCGTCCGGCGGGCGCGCCGCCGTGCAGCGAGCTGAGGGTAGGGTTGAGGTTAGGGTCAAAGCACAGCGCGCTGAGGGCCCGCAGCGCAGGGGCGCCGCAGGAGGGCCTGGTCGCCAAGGCGCGCGCGCTGGCCGCGGAGGGCCTGACCGCGCGGCTCTGGGCCGGCGGGTACGGCTTCCCGCCGGCCACGGCCACGGGCGGCGCCCAGCGCGACGTATGCCTGCTGGAGCGCTGCGTGGGCGTGGGCGAGGTGGCCGTGTCGGACCACCGCGGGTCGGCGCCGAGAGCGCGCGAGCTCGGCCGCCTGGCCAGGCACGCCACGAATGTGTTGGCGGCAGTCCGACGCCGCAAGGCGCCCGTGCACCGGCACCGCAGGGCATGCAACCAGCCTGCCCAGCGCCCAGCGCCTGGCGCTGTCGTGCTGTCGTGCGCGCGCTGTCCTGGCATGCGGCCCCGCCCCCTGCATGCCGTGGCCCGCCGGTGAGGCCGCCGCGCGCGCAGCGAGGTGCGCGTGGGCGGGATGCTCGCCGGCTCGGCCGGCCTGACCTACTGCCACATGGGCACCGCGCCGACGCGCCTGGACCCGCTGCGCGCCGCGCTGGCGGCCGCGCCCAGCCTGCCCAGGTGACCGCCCGGCCTGCCGCCCGCCGGCGCGGCACCCGCGCGCAACGACCCTTGTTTGGTATCATCATGGTGAACCGGGCCGCGGCGGCTGCAGGACGACCATCCTGCCGACGCATGTGGAGCGCACGCCCGAGCTGGCGGCGGATGGGCTGGCCTGGCTGCGCGAGGGCGGCTGCGTGGACCTCACCGCCGGCCAGCCGGTGGCCGCCCGACGCCCTGCGGGGCGCCCTGCCATGCCGCGGCACTGCCCGTTCGTGCTGGCAGGGGGCTAGCCAGGCTCCGGAAAGGCGTTTGCGTGCAGCGCGCGAGCGCACCTGTGTCGCTCTCCGCGTCGACCAGCTACCTGCTCTGGCTGCGGCCGTCGCTGGGTGCTGCGCAGTTGCACCGCGCTGCACCCGCCGCCTGAACACAACAGTTAGGCTACATTGACATATCAGGGCAAGCTGCTGGTTAGATGGCTCAGGGCATGCACGCGCAGCCAACATCAAGGGAAATGCCGGCCGGCCTTGAACTAGGGTACAGTTTCCCTGATTACGCCCTAATCGTGCAGGCGCGCGCTGCGCTGGCGCTGTACGGCCGCCAGGACGCGGAGCTGCTGGCGCAGGGCCGGCCTTGAAGTAGGGTACAATGTCCCTAATCATGCCATAAGTGCGCAGGCGCGCGCGGCGCTGGCGCTGTACGGCCGCAAGGACGCGGAGCTGCTGGCGCGGGTGAGCGTGTCAAGCGACGCGTACGGCAGCTGGCCGGTCTTCGACGCGCGCGGCGAGCTCGTGTCGTACGAGGTGCGCGCTGGCGCGGCGCTCGGGCGGGCCCGTGGCCGGCCTGGTGCCAGCGGGCTGTGCGCAGGGGCTGGCAAGGCGTCTCCGCTGGAGGCGGGAGCCGGTGGCGCCTCTGCTGCGTGCTGATCTGCAGCATGCTGGGAAGGCTGCCATCGGAGGTCGGTTGCAGGGCCTGTGTTCCCACGTCTGGCATGAGTCCGGCATGCTGCTCGTGCATGCCGCTGCGGCTCTGGAGACAGCAGGGCTGCAGCCCTTGTCCGGCGCCCGGGCAGACGCAGGCATGCTGTTGGCTCCTTGCTGCGCAACCTGGTGCTGTCCGCAGCCCTGACCCCGGCCCTGGTGCGGACACCAGCCGCCCTCGGGGCCCCCGCGACCGCGCCGCCAGTGCCGCGCTGACGCCTCGCCCGCGCCCAGGTCACCGCGCCCAGCGCGCTACTCGCCTGCCTGCGCGCGCTGGTGCAGGAGGACGGCTGGCCGCTGGAGCGCGCGCTGCCGCTCTTCACTGCCAACCCGGCGGCGCGCCTGCGACTGCCGCGCAAGGGCCGGGCGCGCCCCTCCCATCTGGCAGAGGGGTGCACGCACGAGCAGTCACGTGTGCACCAGGTCACTGCAAGCCGTGCGCCTCCGCGGCGGCCGCTTGTGCTGGCACATGCGGGCGGCGCCCAGCTGTGGTGCCCGGCCGCACCTGCTGGACGTGCCAACTGATGCTGCTCGCCTGTGCACAGCAGTGATTGCAGAGACCGCATCTGTGTGCTGGCGTGCCATCGGCCCCCGCCTGTGATGCGGGTGCGCCCTGGCTGCATTCCGAGGCCGACGCGTGACTGCTGTCAGTGTCAACACGCGACAGGCCGGCGCCGCCACCACACATGCGGCGGCCTGTGGGTGGTATGTCCGGGCTGAACCAGTTCCAGAACTGAACCACTGTGTTCAAGTCTAGGGTTGGGGCCGCACCAGGCGCTGGCCATGCCCGCGCGCAGCTGGCGCCCGACGCCGACGCGGACCTGCTCCTGCTGGATGCAAATCTGCGCCTGCTGCATGCAGAGTCTAAAGGTGATAACTGCGAGTGTCAATAACAAGAGAGCAATGGCGGCCCGCGCGCAGCTGGCGCCCGACGCCGACGCGGACCTGCTGCTGCTGGACGCGGAAACGCTGGAGCTGCGCTACGTGGTCGCGCGCGGCGAGGTGCTCAGGCGCGCGCGCACGCGCCCGAGCATGGGGCCTTGCACGGCGCGCGCGCCAGGCTCTGGCGTGCGCACGCACGCCTCGCTGCACACTCCCAGGCAGCCTGCTGGTCTGTACATGCAACGGTCCGCGCCATGCTTTGTCAGCCTGACGAGCGCACGGGGCGCGGCGGCGGCCGCACGGTGCGCTGCTGTGCAGAAACCACTGACAGCAAGGCCGGCAGCGCCGCCGCGCAGCTGAAGGAGGAAGGAAGGGAGACTCTGAGTGCGCGCGCCTTTCAGGGCACCCAGGCGTGTTGGGTTGCAAGCCTGTTTCAGCCAGCTAGGGCTGAAACAGCACTGCCGGTCCTGGCAGGACGCCCGAGTGGACGCGCGGGAGCTTCTGGGAGCGCGGCGAGCGCATCCGGCCCCTGCTGCCGCGCGCCGCGCCCGCTGCGAGCTGACGGCCGAGGCCAGCACACTGAGGAGGAAGGCCGAGGCTTCCTGTTCTTGGAATGACATTCCAAGGGCAATCACACCTGCAAACCCTGCAGGGGCAGTTCAAATGATGTGAAATTATGCTCGACAGCTGGACCCAACAACAGGCGCTGCGCCCAACAGGGCGCGCGCGCCCAGAGCCTTTCCTTTCCTATCGTTGCGTGCCCTCCTGACCCGCTTCCGCGCACTGGTGGAGCAACCGCCTGCACCTACAAGCTGTTGCTTTCCAACAAGATTTCAACATAAGCTGATTACATGTCGCCTTCCTGACAGAGGCTTTTTGATAAGCTCCAGCTGGCCTTGCTGCACACTGTGCAGTGCACAGCACGCACGTAAGAGTGACACATCCCTACTCCGCACAAGCTTCCCGTGCAGTAAATGCGCGCTGTGTGCTTGTTCGCAATATGAGCAGTGCTCTGAAAGCAGTGGTGCAGCAAGTCTTGTTTGAATCCGCTCATTGCTCTGACAGCAGTGATGCAGGCCAGCCTGAAGGTGTTGGCCGCTTGCGTCCAGGAGCTATTGTAAATACGCTCAGCAGACCAAAAAAAAAACGGTTCAGATGTATCTGTTGATGAAGGAGACGACCTATCTCTTTAGCAAGCTGCATCTGACACTGACCTTAGGTACTTACTTGGTGTGCCTGTGACGAGCTTGCTCCCCAATTTTGCCATCTGAGGTGCTTTCAGACATACACCAAAACCTCCACACATTGCCACATGACTGCCTGGTTTACAAGTAAGGCAAGCTGGTAGGAACAACACACCCGGACCACTGAGCGATGGGCAAAAGACGGATTAACGACGAGGGAGAAACACTTGGTAAGCGGCAGCGTCCACGGTTTATTCAATCACCTCAGCTGAATCAGAGCATGTCTCCAAATCTCCCCCAACTCAACAAAAGAGCTTAGGGCTCAAACAACCAGCAGCATGTATCAATTATTGACAGCCCTCAATCATTGAGCGGGTGACCGGCCCTGAAATGTGGGTACATCTGGGCAATATCGGGCACATCAGGGGCATGTGGGGGGCATGTGACTTGTTCAGGCCTGAAAACCCACCTGAATGAGCATGGCATGCCCAGGCTGATCAGCCCTGCCTCCAATGCATCGATACGCACCCTGGCCCCCATTATATTCGCTTTTTTAAGGAGATTCTATGGCGGTTGCCGTATTAGCAGCACTAGGTCGGGTAGGGTGCCGAGGGCCGGTCCGGGCAGGTCCGGCAGTTCGGGGTTCGGAACCGGGGTCCGGGTTGCAATTGCCTAAACAGCCCTAGTTGGCTGAAACAGGCTGTAACCAGATACGCCCTGGGTGCGCCGAAAGGCGCGCGCACCCACAGGGCCTTTCATTCATTCTCAGATTGGCAGGTTCCGTCAACCCTATTGATACATGTGCAGGCCCCATGCTGATCTCCAGCCTCGAAGCGTGCGCAAATTGGCGCCACCCCTGTCACCTGGCACAGCCATGCACAGCGAGCGGACTCATGCTGGACTGACAACGCCCAAAAATACGCTCTGTGCGACTTCAGTAATTCGTAGGATGAAAAATTGGTCGCAGCAGCGACACAGCACCACGCCCCCCCTGCGAATGCGGCTCCAGCAGACTTCGCGGACTGTAAGCACACATGTGCCCGTCAGGCACAGCCGCCCAGACATGCCCGCTGCATGGTCGCAGATGCACCCGGCAGGGGCGTGCCGCGGCGCCGTTGCTACCAAAATGCCCCTCGCCCGGAGCGCTGCGCGCTCCGCGGCGCGCGCTATGCGGGGTCGATGATGTGCAGCGCCTCCATGTGGCGCAGGTTCTGCAGGATGAACGCGCGGTCCAGGTGCGGCACGTCCTGGTACTCCGTATGCTCGCGCACGCCCGCGCGCATCTTGACAGCGTCAAATCTGCACGCCGCGCGCCTCCGGCCTGAGCGCCAGGCGCGGCCACACGCGCGCCTCGCCGGCCAAGCAGGGCACGCGCGCTGGTCCACACGGCTGCTGATGCGGCAACCTCCTGGGCTGGCCACGCACGCGCATGGCGCGCCCCAGCCAAAAGCCAGACAGCCATGGCGCAGTTGCCGGGCACGCACGAGCGCTCGCCGGGCGCCAGCGGGGGGCGCACTTGGTTCCCGCGCCGGCGATGGGCGCCTGCCACTGGTAGATGATCGGCAGCGGCGAGTGCGCCTGGCGCTTGCTGTCCAGGCCCTCCAGCACCGCCTTGAATTCCTGGTACCTGCGGCGCGCGAGACACGCCGCGCCCCTCGCACACGTTATCATTCTTGCACCTGCCCGGCGGGGCGAGACGGCGCCCACAAGGCGCGCGCGCGTGCATGGCCTACAACGGCCCGTTCAAGAGCGCGGCGCCGCACGGTCACTGCAACAGCTCCAGCCCCGAGGGCGGGCTGCAGCGGACAGAGCGCACTGATGAGATAACACCGTGCGGCCCGGGCGCGCACCACTGCGCGTAGTCCTGGATGTGCCGCACGCCGCCGCGCGCCTCGGACACCCAGCCGACGATGGCGTCCAGCGACACGCCGTCGTCCCAGTGCGGGTTGACGACGTGGTAGCAGTCGATGCCGCTGCGGTGGTTGCTCAGCACGCCGGTGATGCCAGCGGCCACGAAGTCAACCGGCCTGCAGCCGCAGCAGTTACAGGTTAAGTGCCTCCGCCCAGAGGATGCCAACTCGCATTTGGTTTCCAAAACACCCGGCAGTGAGACCGGCACTCCCCCCGCTAAGCAACATCATAAGGATAAGCAGACAAGCAAAAAGCGCACACCCCTGGAGCAAGCACGCCACAGGCAAGCAGGCCGGCAGTCGCGCAGCCGTGCGCGGGCGGCGCACATGCCATCAAAGTGGCGGTTGGGGCCAGAGGGGTCCTTGTAGAAGGAGGCCGGCGCGAGGCGCGTGTACGCGATGCCGGCCAGCAGCCGCGTGAAGAAGTCGGTCGGGTTAATCTGGCCCAGGTACCTGCGCGGCCGCGGCGCGCCGGTGAGCAAGCGCCGCCCTTTGAACCAGCCGCGCTGCACAGCCGCGCATGACCCACCCTGCGAACGCTCCAGGACTTGTGAAAAAACCTGTAAAAGACAGGCATGACCCACCACCTTGTACACGCACACTCCAAGACTTTCCCTGGAAGAGACAGGACGGCACACAGGGGCATGCTCGCGGTGCCGCGGCCTGCACGGCGGGGCGCGCACTTGCTGTGCGACAGGATCATGCCGCAGCGGAAGATGGACACGGGCACGCCGTAGCGCTCGTGCAGCTGCTGCAGCTGCACCTCGCTCGCCCACTTGGTGCAGCCGTACCTGCGCGCCGCCCAGCGCGCGCCCCGACCTCAGCCGCGCGGGCGAGCGCGCACAGCGCCGGGGCAGTTCGAGTGCTGCCAGGCATGCAGCGCCAGGCTGCCTGCTTGACCCGTGGCGGCCATGTCATGCAGGCCTGCAGGGGAGCTCGGCCACTGACGCCAGGCCCGTGCCGACCCCATCACAGCGCCTCGCCGTCCAGCTCCGGCAGGCTCCCCGCAACCGCCCCCCAGACCAAATCCCCTGAGGGGAGCAAGGGGGCGCCGGGGGGCCGCGGCGACGCACCCGAGCGCGTAGCCGCCGTCGCCCGGGTGCTCCGTGCACAGCGCGGTGCCCACCTCCTCCTCGGTCACGGGCGCCGGGTGGTCCAGGCCGCCGGCGACGCCGACCGAGGAGATGAACGTCAGCGCCTTGACGCGAGTCGCGATCGCCAGCTTCATGATCTCCACCGTGCCCAGCACGTTGGGCTCGAACAGCTGGCGGTAGGAGAAGGCGTGGTTGACCAGCGCGCCATTGTGCACGATCGTGTCCACCTCGGCCGCTACCCGCTTGTACGCCTCCGGCTTCAGGCCCAGGTTGATCTTGGCCAGGTCGCCTGCGGCAGCGCGCAAGAGGTGGGTTGGCTCGGTCGACGCGCACTGTTCGCCCCACGCTCCTACAACCCCCTGTGGTGTACCCTTCACTCCGTGTGCGTTCCCACACATAGGCCGGGTCGCCTGCGGCAGCCCGCAGCGGGCGGTGCAGGTCAGTCCGCGCGCGCTGCCGGCTCTACACTCCCGCACCCCCCTTTAGGCATGCCATCAGCCCTTACGCCTTCCTCACCGGGATGCGGCTGGCACGAGGCTACCCCTTGCACAAGTGTAGTTTTTGAGCAGACTTTCCGAGTAGACAAGTAGCATAGGCAGCGCGCATGCACTCTTGGTGCATGCTCGCACACTGGTTCGGGGGGTGCGGGCGGAGGCGCGGGGCGCGCCTGCAAACACCTTGAGCCGGCCCTCCGCCAGGCGGTCAAAGGTCTCCAGCAGGCCCGCGTCGCCCGTGTCGTAGCCGCTGCGCAGGCGCGAGCGCGCTGCGTCGTCCCCGGTGCCGCGCACCACCGTGACGACAAAGCCGCCCGGCCTGCGCCGGGCCGCCGTGTCAGCACACAGCTGCTCGCCGGAATCCGGCCGGCACTTCCGCGGCGGCACTTGCGACGGCGCCTGCGTGTTGCGAGGGCGGCGGGCCGCGACCGCTTCCGTGCGCTTGTGCGTGGTCCTGCCTCCATGGCACGCGTTGGCAAGCCCTTGCTTGAGGGTGCGGCCAGCACGCCACCCCTTCACACCCTTCACCACTTTTCCATACATGCTGCCCCCCGTCAGGACGAGGGGAACACGCTCAGTCACCCCTTCTCCCACGCTTCATGGCAGCAGCATCAGAGCAGTGCAACTCACAGAGAGGCTCATGGGAGGGGCGGTCATGCGCGCGGGCCCACGGCGCGCACTGCTCGGACACGCGCTGCAGCAGGTCGAGCAGCAGGAAGCGGCCCAGGAAGCCGTTGGCGCCGGTCAGCAGCACCTTGGTCGGCGCGGCCGGCAGCTCGGACGCGGGCGCCGGCCGGCCGCGCGGCGTCTCGGGCCGCGCCGGCAGGAAGCGGTCGATGTTGAGGTCGGCCGCGCGGATGACCGCCGTGTCCTGCCCGTGGATCGCCTCGAACGTGATGCCGCCCTCGCCCTCGCCGCGCAGCATGGCCTCCACCTGCCGCGGCGCGCGCGCGCGCGTCAGCGCCGCCGCCGGCCTCCCGACACACACATGGTCATGCTGAGAGTCGCAGCGCTCTATCTTGCGGACTTGGCCCGAACACGTGGAGCATCACGGCATGGCGCGGAAGGGCAGGTGCAGTGGGTGTGCGGCCACGCGGCCCAGGGACCCACGGGCGCAGGGCGCTGCGCGCGCCGAGCACCTGCGAGCAAGCCTCGTGGGTGCATGCCCACACAGCCGGGCGCTGCCGGCGCGGCCGGGCGCTGCCAGCGCGGCCAGGGCCGGCTGCCCCAGCCCATCGCAGGGGCGCCCCGATCCGCGCGCCGGGCGCGCCTTGGCGGTGATGCCGGCGAGCGAGTTACTGTGGTCCAGCACGAACGAGACTGGCAGCGGCACGCCGCACAGCTCGTCGATGCTGCGCGCGAACTGGATGGCCGCCAGGCTGTCGCCGCCCAGCTGCGCGAAGCTGGCGTCCTCGCCCTTGGCCAGGTCGGCCTCGCTCAGGCCCAGCGTCAGCTCCACCGCCTGCGCGCGCCCGCCGCCGCTTGCCCCACAGAGCACACAGGGCATACACAGCATGTGCCCTACCCTGAGCGTCGGTTTCACCGCCTGCGCGCCGGCGCCGCAACGCGCCCCACAGAGCGTTGCTTGCCCTGCAGGACCGCCGATTACCCTGCAGTGCCGCCGCTTTTGCTACAGAGCTGCTGCTTACCTTACACAGCCACACATGCCATCGCCTGCCACTGCAGCCTCTACCACGCTGCCACAATGAAAGCATTCGCTCAACAGCTCCGTATCAGTGCAAGCCTCGTCAACACCGATGCAGTCCGGCCGAGGGCGCGCAGCGGCTTGCAGCCTTGCACAGCCACGGGCCGGGCCGGGCGGCCCAAGCCCCTTTTGCTCGCGGGCGCTCTGCCAGAAACCTGCGGCGCGGCGGGGCGCCGGGTCAAGAGGGGCCCGCAGACCTGCTTCACGCGCTCGGCGATGCTGCTCTGGCCGGCACCGGCCTTGATGGCGCGCACTCGCTCCTTCTGCCGGTCCTCGTGCTGCTTGTAGATGGCCTCCAGCGCGTCCTTATACCTGCGCGGCCGCGCCGCGCCATACATTGGATAGGGTTAGGGTTGGTATAACCCTATTCGACCACTCCCCAGCCAGGCCGCGTTGGCAGGACACGGTGCCGCGTTACAACAGGAGACGGAGCGTGGCACACAGCACAGAGCTTGCGGACCAGGCCACGGCCGGAATAGGGCTGCGGAGCATGGCCGGTCGCGCGGCGCGGGGCGCTGGTTGCAGGGCATGCATGGCGGCCCGGGAGGGGCGGCCGCAGCGGCGCACATGTTCTTCATGCGGCCCGTGGCGGGCTTGCCGGAGTCGGTGATCAGGTGGTTGGCCTTGCTGAAGGGCTCGCGCTCGACGACAAAGTCGCGCGGGATCTCGTAGCCCTGCAGCGCGCGCTTGCGCGCCACGTCGTCCAGCTCCAGCCGGATGCGCTTCTTGACCTGCTCAACGCTGCCCAGCTCCAGCGCCTCTGCGCGCGTCGCGCGCGTTAACGCTGTCCGTCCAACAGGCCGAGGGGCGGATGGTGCTGCTGCGCTGCGCATGAATGGGGCTTGGAAGGCACCGCAAGAGAATGCCTCAGGATGCTGCAGCCGCGCACTGCTCATAGGCAGCTTTGTGCGGCACAGCAGGGAGCTGCAGGGAGCTGCCAGACAGCGCCGGAGTGGCGCCAGGGGCGACTGCCGCGAGCGCACCCTCTGAGGGCACCACCACCGCCAGGATGTACGAGCGCAGGCTGTTGCCGTACAGATAGATCTGCGTCGCGCATGCGTGGGGTATCAGGCTCGGCAGCTACAGGCCCTGAGGCTGTCCACATGCACCAGAGCAGCACACGCACTGCACACAAGCGGCGGGCCCAGGCAGCGCCGACTGCTGCAGTCCGCACTTTCGCGCCCGCATCAGAGCAGCACCAGACCATTTCACGGCCCCGGGGGGGGAAGGGGGGGCGGCGGCGCGCGTGCCTGGTGGATGAGCGGGCTGCCGCCCTTGTAGACCGCCTCCAGGCGTCCCAGGCTGACAAACTCGCCCTGCGACAGCTTCAGCACGTTGTTCTTGCGGTCGATCCAGACCACGCGGTTGGGCGTCTCCTGCTGCATGACGTCGCCGGTCATGTAGTACCCGTCCGCGTCGAACATCTCGGAGGTCGCCTGCCGATGCCGGTGCCTGCTCAGCGCTGCGGCCCCATCAGTGGTGCAGCCCGCGCGCGCGCGCGCGCGCGGCCGCTGCAGGACACGCGTGTGCGCAAGGGCGAAGCCGCCGAGCCACAACAGCCAGGCTCGCCGCTGCCGGGCGCAAGAACGGCGCTTGCGAGCCCGGTCCTTTCTGTGCCCCGGTCGCCTTGCCACCATTGCGGTAACCTGGCCACCCTGTCAGCATCAGGCTCGCCCAGGCGCCGCGCCTTGGGGTGCTTGTAGTAGCCCTTCATCATGGTGCGCGTCTTGACCAGCAGCTCGCCGCGCGGGAAGGGCCGGTCGGACGTGAAGTAGCCCAGCTCGGGCACGTCGGCCAGCTTCCAGTCCAGCACGTTGACGCTGCTCATCTCCCAGTCCATGCTGATCTGCGCGCCGCCCCCGCGCAAGGGCCAACACGCTCACGGCTCGCGCCGGGTAGGGGGAGCCGCATGGCTTGATGGCAGGGGAGGCCTCCTTCTCGAGACAGCATGCTTCCTGCATGGCTGGCGGCTTGAGGTCTCTGGCCGAGCAGGGCTCCTTGCCGCGCGCGCAGCCTCCGTCCAGTGCCCGGTGGCAGGGGTCCTCACAGCACACTCCCACGGCACGACCGGCTGCTGCACCGACACGCGCCTGGAGCACACGCAGGCTGGGCGCCCCGGATGCACCGGCCAGCGCCGCGGCGCGCGGCCGGGCGGGCGGGCCCGGGCGCGCGCGGCTGCGCACCATGCCGGTTTCGGTGCAGCCGTAGCCCTCGTAGACGGGCACCAGCAGCGCGTCGCGCAGGAATGCGATGACCTCCGGCGCGGTCGGCGAGCTGCCGGTGGACGCGTGCACCAGGCGGCCGCCCACGTCGCCCTCGCGGAACTTGCGCATGACCTCCTGCGCGCGCGCGCGCGCGCAGGGCTTCCAGGGCTCGCCGGGTCGCCGCAGCGGCGGGCGCGCGCCACGGGGGCGCGCGGCGCGAGCGCGGGCTCCCCTGCAAGCATGGGGCCAGGAGCTGGCGGCGGCGCTGCAGACTTTGCGGCGGAGCTGCGGGGCGGCCAGCGAGCGTCCTTGGCAGCAAGTGCCCCCGGTGCCAGCTTAACGAGGCACTCCTGGGAGTGCCAGGTGAGATCCTGTTGCAGCAGCTCCCATGTATCAGCTGCTCAGCTTTGAGCCGACCAAGAACAACATGCACAGTGGAAAGATATGTGCCTTGCAGCGAGGTCGCCTGCCGGCCGCCACGGCAGCCCCCGCCGCCGCGCAGGCCGCGCCTGCCTGCAGGCCGCCTTGGCGTGCTCGTCGCCGTCGAGCGTGAGCTCCAGCTGCGACACCATCTTGTCGTACATCATGTTGGCCAGGCGCGGGATGATGAACATCTGCGTCGGCCGCACCGCCGCCAGGTCCTCAAAGTACGTGGACATGTCGCTCTTGCGCACCTGCGCGCGGCCGCGCGCTCAGCCCCTCGACCGGGCATGTACTCTGCGGTCCATGGCATCGAGCAGATGCCCCTGGCACACATGAGCACTACGCGCCATGCGCTGCGCTGCCAGGCTCACCAGGCTCACCACATACCGTTCCGCGCGCCCTGCGCCCATCGTGCTGCCGCTGTCCTACCTTTGCAGGCCCTGGCGCGCTCTCCGTGCGCCCAGGGCCGAAACAGCCGTGGGTGTAGCTGTACTGTGCATGCCTGCACGCAGCACCTGCATGGTGTTGCAAAGTGGACATGATAAGGTGCCTAGAAGCTGGGGAAGGGGCGTGCAGGCCTCACACGCCCGGCACACCCGCTCAGGCATGCAGGCGGGCGGGGGACTACGCGCGCACGAAGGTGGTGTAGCCGCCGGCGCCCATGCACTGCAGGATGCCCGTGCGGCCCATGAGGTGGTTCAGCGGCAGGAAGCCCAGCACGATGCTCGCCACCTCCGGCATCGCGCTCATGCCGCCGATCGCGCGGGTCCTGCGCGCGGCGGGCGCCGCGTCGGGCGCGCCCGCGCATGACGCTCCCGCCCACGCCCGCGCACGCGGCCGTGCGGGGTGAGCTTGCGTGAGCTTGAGTCGCGGCGGCCAGCGCGCGTCGTGCACCTCGCACCTGACGCTGCGGCCTGCCTTCTGCTCCTCCCGCGCTGTCCACACTCGTACCCTGGAAGCAACCCTTGGCCTAGAGGGCCCCTGATCAGAACACAGCCCCATCAGAACTTGCAGGCAGCTGGCGGCAGGAAGCGCTCTCGCGGTGCACCGCCCTGCCAGAGTAGGCGCCTGCCCGCGCAGGGCAGGCGCGGGGCGCAGCGCGGCGCGCACACCAGTTGCGCTTCCACATGAGCTCGGTGTACATGGCGCCCTTGGGCAGGCCCGTGGAGCCGCTGGTGAAGAACAGGCTGATTATGGGGTCCTCGGGGGCGCCATCCTTGCCCGCGATGAACATCGGCGCGACCGGGCCGGCCTTGCCGCGCTTGACCACGTCGCCCAGCATCAGCAGCCGGCAGCCCTCGGGCAGACCCTCCTCCGCCTGCCGCGGATCCGCTCTTCTCAGGAGGCTGCGGGCACCCTCCGTGTCTCACGAGTCCCTGCAGTGTGCCGCCTCTCCGTCCTTGCGGTCTCGGCAGAGAGGGTGGGCGCTGCAGGGCAGGACACAATGGTTGCTTGCACTGTCCCACCCTGGTGCTGACGCGCGCAAATCGCCCGGCTCTGTCACATGCGTGCTTCGCCGCACTTATATTGCCGCACACAGGCACTCCACAACACTCATGCAACCGCCCAGGTGACGCGCTCCGGGCAGCCACATGCTTAATCAGTGCGCTGCCGCGCCGTTTGCACACCGCTGCATCCACGGCGGCCTTCTCCAACACCGCAGCGCGGCGCCTGGGCCGCCGCACATCCACAGGCGGGCGGCGCGCCTGCTTGACCAGCGCGGGCAGCTTGGGGTTGGCGCAGCCCTCGTGCTCCATGACGACAAACGTGCGCAGCGTGTGGCACGCGCCCAGCACAGGCGCGAGCGTGGCCAGCTCGTCCACGCTGCACGCCATGCCCACCAGCTCGGCCTCGTTGATCACCTTGGCCACGTCCTCGGCCGTGATGTTGGTCGGCAGCGCCACGTTGACGCCGCCTGGCCCCGGGCGGCGCGCGCGGCTCAGCGCGCCGCCTGTCGATGCACTGAAGGCCGCCATGCGCCGGCGGCGTGGCCGCCGCCGTCGCGCGCGGCAGGCTGTGCCCGCATGCATGGCTAGCGGCGCCGGCCCTGCATGGGTGACGGTCCTGCATGGGTGACGCAGGGCCTGCCCTTTCTTGCTAGGTACGCGGCTAGCATGCACAAGGGTCTCAACCTGCATAGCGCATGGCACGCGCGCGCAAACGCCGGGGGAGGGTGAACGGCGACGACCCCTGCGGTGCAGCAAGGACACAGCTTGCAAAGCTACCCTGCCATGGCGCCCGCACCCAGGTACTGCGTGCTTATCTCGCAGTTTATCCAGTCGATGCTGGCAAAGCCGCAGATGCCGAAGAAGTCGCCCTGCTTCATCACCTCCTCCGCAGCAAACCCTGCAGCGCGCCCGCGCGCGGTCAGCCCAGCAGCGCTTACCTACATGCAGCTCGACCACATGCAATTGCATGGCACTGACACCATGCTCGCGCTGGCATACGCGGGCAACCAACGCAGACCGGCCAGGGGCAGTGACAGGGCGCAAGCCAGGGGGCGAGCGCCGGGCGGGGCGACGAGGCGCGCCTGAAGCGAGCGTCTGTATGCGCTCCCAGATCTGCGCATATGTGATGTAGCTGAACTTGGCCGCGTCCCCGACGGCGCTGCCCAGGGCCTTGCGGGACGCGTACACGCGGCAGACGCTCTCCACCAGCTGGTTGATGGTGTCGCCGCGCTCGTAGCACTTCCTCAGGTGGTCCTTTGCCTCGCAGTCCAGGGCGGCGCCGGCCAGCTGCGGGTCGGTCTTCAGCTGCGCGGCGTAGCGGCGCGTCGCGCTGTTGCACATGTCCGTGTTCGCGTCCGGGCCATCGGGCTCCAGGCTGCTAATGCGCTGCAAATCCGGGTGCTTGACGCCGTTGGCCTGGGCCAACGGCGCCATGCCGTTCGTGTGCAACATGCCTGCAGCGCTGCGTGCCAGTTAGGCCTGAGTGCTATGAGTCGTGCGTGTCAACCACTAACAAAGCACTGAGCAAGGCGGTGCTCCCTTCCTTGTTTGCCTGTGCTAACTTGCTGCACCGTCCACACAGCGAGCACACTGGCCCCAAGGCACAGCATTATACTTTCCAAACAGCAACCCATCCGCATCTCTGACAAGACTGCCAAAGTATGACAATAACTGCATAAAAGCAATTGCGGTGCACACCAGTCAGAGCGCATGCTCCGCTACGAGTTAGTTGGCTCAAGTATGACAGGTGGATGTTGGTTGCAGTTGTGGTGTCAGCAGGCGACCTTGAAACTTTGACCAGCAATGAGAACCTGCGCTTTATAAATGAGCACGAGTATATAGTGCCCAGACTTCAGAGCAGATAGAATTTGTTACGCAGCCCCAGCTAGGCTGATGAGCGTCGGCCCTTAGTGTAAGGTCATGTTGTCTCATGCATTCACAAGTGAGGCAGGCCACACCATACAGGTCTGCCTGCCACATGAACAGCTTCACCGTGCGCGGTGAGGCAACAGCACAAAACAAAAGGCTTCGGGCGCAATCCTCGCGAGGTTTTTTTCCTTAGTCAGAGCACCATTCTTATGTTCTGTCTCGCTGTGTCGCTGCACTCGCTGCACACGTGAGAAGATTACTGACTAGCTCGCGAGTCCACCGAGCTGCGACGGGCAGACGCGGTGGGCAAGCCTGCTCGCGCGCACGAGCACGGCGCTCTGCAGCGGGCTGTTGAACGCCGGTCGCGCAGAGACTGCGTGGCGAGCACGAACTATGCGCAGGCTGCGCCGCATGTGCAGGGCTGATGCTGCCAGCCCTGCCGGGCGAGCACCGCGCTGACCACGACTTCGAACAGTGTCGCCGCCGTCACAAAGTCGCTGCTAGTTGACACGCTCACGCTGGTGCTGGCCTGGCCCCGTGTAGAGAGCAGCGCCCAGCAGCAGCAGGGTGCCGCAGGCGCTGACGCGCGTCGTGTGTGCTCGCAGATGCGGCGCTTTGAGAAGCAGGCATGTCGCGGCAGCAGGCCGAGGCACTGACGGAACACATGACAGAGCTGATCTGCACAAACCGCGAAAAGGTCATAGAGCAGTTTGTCTCCAAGGCGGCGCCGGAGAAGGTGCGCAGCCGCGGCGCGCGCGGGGCGGGGCCGCACGGCGAGGCTGCAGGGCTGCTAGGCCCGCGCGCCTGCAGGCTGTGCTGGAGCAGGAGGCGCGCTTCGCGGGGTTTCACAGCGAGGTCTCAGAAAGCCAGGAGCTGCACCTCGCGTCGTTGACGCGCGACATCGAGCGGCTGTCAAACCAGCTCGAGAGAAGATCAAAGCAGAATCGGCTGCTGCGAGTCTGCCGCTCGAGCCCTGTGCGCGAACGGAGGCCGCAGCGCGGCCGCAAGGCCGCTCAACCCCAGCGCCAGGGCGCCTTGGCCAAGGGGTTTTGCGCACTGGCGCTTGGCCAGGGGCGACGCAACCTGCGCGCCCCTGGGGTGACGTGGTGGGCGAGCGCGCAGGTATGAGGTGGACAAGCTGACCTCCTTGCAGAGGCTAGCTGCGCTCCCGGCACCCGGCTCCCGTGCGTGTGACAAAACCAGCGCGGCGCGCCTCGGGCCATACTCAGCGCGGCGCCTGCGCCTCACCGCACCACCCCGCCGCGCCGCGCAGACCTGAACCTGGAGAAGGCTATAGGGGAGCGCTGCGCGGCGGCCGACGGGCGCCGGCCAAGCTCTGCAAACCCGCGCTGTCGGGGCCGCGGCGTGCGGAGAGGACCAGGGTGGTCGGACGGGGCTGTTGTGCTGCGGCGGCGGAGGCGCGGGCCAGAGCGCAGCGCATGCTGCATGTCGCACGTGATCGACAGGATTTATGCAACAGCAGCATTATCCAAGCAGCCAGCAAGCAACAGCCGACAGCCAACAACCAGCCAACAAGGCACTTTATCTGCCGCTCAAGCAATGAGGGCCGCACACATTTAAGCACGTAAACAAATTCTCGGTCCTGGCGCGGTCTGCGGCCGCGCGGAGCACGCTTGCGGCCGCCAAATGTTGAAGGGCTCCAATGCTCCAGGCGACACAGCCCCCAGAACGCGGAGCCCCGCAGCGCGCCGCCCTTATACGCCTTATGGAAAACGCCCTGCTCGTGGGCCAGCGCCGCAAGCAAGCAGGGGGGGAAGGGCGGGTATGAGAAACCACAGCATACTTGCGGCCTTCAGAAGCCTAGGGCGCATCATAGCGTGCGCGCAGCGTGCGGGCACACGCGCGCCGCCCCACCGGCGCGCGCTGCGCTGGCCGGACGCGCCTGTGCACGCGCGCTCGTCACGCAGCGAGCGCGGGGTCGGGCAGCTCTCACACACACATCATGTCACCATTCCTTGCCCCCAGGCAAGCTTTGCGGACGCAGCAAGTTGGCGCGGGGCAGCCCAGCCAAGGGGGAAGAGGGGACCGGAAACTTATTAAGCTGCATGGGGCAGCCCAGCCAGGGGTAAGGAGGGGACAACAACGCGTAGAGCCATGCGGGCAGCAGGCCCAGCCACGCGCGCGCATGCGCGCCAGCCCCGCAGACCCTATCAGCATCAGCAAACCTACACAGCAGGGCAGAGGTGACAACGATCCCCATGGCCACATGTTGCGGCAGGGCGGGGCGCATATGTGCTGCCGCGCACCCTCTCACACACCGGCCCAAGCGCCTTTCAGCATGCGACGCACCCCGGTATGTACTTGGCAAACAGGCGCAAGCACGGCAGCCGCTCTTGCGCATCAGAAGACCCAAAGCAACGATGTGCTGCGCGCTCAGCGCGGAAACAGGAGTGCGAACGCAAGCCCCGCCACAATTAAGGCGACATCATGCCGCTAGAGGGAGGGGCCCCGGGCGTTCTCAAGCCAGGCTTGACAGCTGCTGCCAGGCAGCGCCGTAAACTGCAGATGGAGCAATGGGAATGCAGCTCTTCTGCAGATCAATCCCTGCTTCAGTGAGGCTGCCGCCTCAGGCGCAGCGCCCTGCCCCAGCACACCCTGCGATGGCCCTGCTACCAGCCGGGGGTCATCGCGGGCATGAGAGCGCCCGCGGGCCCTCCAGGCTCAGGCAGTCGGCGACGCCGCCGCCGCCGTACTGCATGCGGAGCTGCGCCAGGGTCGCGCAGACCTCGGCGAACGGCGGCCTGCGCTTGATGTCGTGCGCCATGCATGCCTGCGCGGGAGCGGGCAGGGTCAGCGCGCCCCTGAGCAGGGTGCGGCGGCGGCCTGGGCAGGTCCTGCGGCGCCGAGCACAGTGCAAGCGCGCGCGCCGGGCCGTCAGAGCGCAGCCTGGCGCGCTGCGCACGCGCCGCCGCCGCACGCCGCAGGCGACGAACCAGGCATGCTCCGCACAGACATGGATGGCAAGCAGAGCCGGTGGCACTTCGTATCTGGCGAGCCGATGCGCAGGTGAGCGTGGGCCCCCTGGCGGTGCGGCGCATGCGCCCTTCCGTGCCCGCCTCCACCCTGAGCCCCGCCTCGACCTCCGCGGGCGTCCACCAGGCCCACGGCCGGCAGCCTTTTTTTTTTTGGGTTTGCCTGAAAACCCTATCCCTACCCTATGCTGGGGCCGCGCGCACGCTTGTGCGGGCGCCACGAGCGCCAGGCGTGTCGGGCGGCAGCTCCAGCGCCTGCTTCTGCAGCGCCACCGCCTGAAACCCCAAGCCTAAACCCTATCCTACGACCAAACGCGCGCCTGCGCGAGCGCAACCAGCACGGCCGGCATGTCGGGCGGCAGCTCAAACGCCTGCTTGTGCAGCACCTGAAAGCCCTAATCCCTAACCCTACGCTGGGGCCGCGCGCGCGCCTGCGCGAGCGCCACCAGCGCGGCCGGCGTGTCGGGCGGCAGCTCCAGCGCCTGCTTCTGCAGCGCCACCGCCAGCATGATCTGCGGGTGCGTCAGGCCCGCCCACGCGCGCCGCCCGCTCACCATCTCCCCTGCGCCGCGTCAGGACGCCCGGCTCGGGGAGCAGCAGGGGTGCGGGGCTGCAAAGGCGTTGCGGCGCGCTGGAGTGGACAGGCCGTGCGGGGCCACAGGCGCCAAGCGAGCCCCCCGACTCCGCTCACTGCTGCTGCTGCCGCTCACAAACGCGGTCGCAAGCATGCACCAGGCAAACACAGGCACCGGAGCTGCTCGAGGCTAAGCCGACACGGGCCTGCGCCTGCCATTCACCCTTGTAACCGCTGTGACAACAACCGGAAAGACGAAAGACACAGAAAAGCCAGAGCGAGCGAGAGAGCGGAGGGCGCACAGAGCAGCACGCCGAACGAGAACACGTCGGCCGCCTTGCTGACCACGCCCCTGGACAGCACCTCGGGCGCCATGTGCGTCACGGTGCCCGTCGTCTTCGTCTCGATCTTGCTCAGCACGTCCATGTCGCGCGCCAGCCCAAAGTCGGACACCTGGCGGCCGGCGCGCCGCGGCGTGATGCGGAAGCGGGCCATAACGCCGGAGCCGACGTTCTTGGGTGCTCGGTCATGGCAGCAAGCGTGCACACAGAGCGGCGCTGCGCCCGAGCCCGGCGACAGCTGGCTAGCTGTATAACAGAGCAAGACAGGCTGCAGGACGTCAGCCAGCACACGCGCCTGCCCCACAGGCACGCCTCCATCCGGTCTGAGGAGCCACAGGTCCCCGGGCCCGCGCGCACTCGCGCCCTGATCCGCGGCCCGTGAGCACTGGGCGCCGCAGGGGGCAGCCTCCCCTCCGCCCGCGCCATGCAGGCGCGGCCGGTGCCAGCAGCGCAAGGCGCAGCGCGAGGCGCAAGCGCGGGGCCGTCCCCTGCACCTTCTGCACCCCGACCCCACCCCCGCGGCGCCCGCCGCGCCCCACCTTGGCGGAGAAGCCGTGCACGTTGGCCGCGCTGGACGCGAGCAGGATGTTGCCGCCGGACAGGTCGCCGTGCACGAGCCCGCGGCCGTGCAGGAACTCCATGCCCGACGCGATCTCGGCCGCCGTCGCCAGCAGCATGGCCCAGTTGGGCTGCCCGCCGCCGGCCCGGAACAGGCCCTTGACCACCGCCTCCTGCGCGCGCCGCGCGGCGCCCGCGCCTCAACAGCGCAGCGCGCAGCCAGACTTGGCGGCGTGGCCCGCTTCGGCTGCAAATCCGAAAGCCTGGATGTGACCTTACCCACCGCCTCCTGCAGCGCCCAGTTGCCAGGCTCGAGCGCGTGCATGGCAGCCCATGCGACAGAGCAGTGAGGGACGATGGGTGTATTCCATCATCATGCTCCCGCCTCGCCAGCTCCGCAATCGTATCGCATGAGGTACCGCATGCGGGGCAGGTGGGGGCGATCAGCGGCGGGGTGGCGGCGGCCGAGTGATGCCCCGAGGGCGAGCCGCTAACATGCTCCCACCTATCATGCTCCCACCTCGCCAGCTCCGCAACGTGTCGCACATGCGGGGGCAGGTGGGGGCGATCAGCGGCGGGGTGGCGGCGGCCGAGTGGAGCCCCGAGGGCGAGGTGCTCGCGCTCGTGTCCGGCGACGCGCAGCTGCTGCTGATGAGCAAGGTGACCAACCCTATCCTACGCGTCCCTGGTCCTGCGCTGCTCGCGCATGCACCCCTGGTGTCGCGCCGCGCCCGCCGGCGCTCGACCGCCGCTCGGGCCGGCGCAGGCCGCGGCCGCGCCCGGCCGCGCGTCGCTCGCGGCAGCCTGGCTGGGGCGGGGCGCTGGCGCGACCTGCCTGCCTGGCATCTGTGGGCCCTGCATGCATGCCCGCGGTTGAGGGCGCATGCAGCCTGTGTAATGCGGCCGGCGCCGGCAGATGCAGCGCAACAGTGATAGGGGTTCTGTTAAGCTATGATCCCTCATTTCCGAGCCGCGTAGCGCGCGCGCAGGACTGGGAGGTGCTCGCGGAGATGGAGCTGCTGCAGGCGGCGGACGTGCCCGTGCCCGCGCGGCCGCTCACGCCCGAGCAGGTGCGCCGCGGGCCGCCCCAGCCGGGGCTCTGCGCGGTGCGGGGGCGGGCCAGCTGAAGCCTGCGGGAGCGGGCCATGCAGAGCTCCACGCGCACGGCCCACGCCAGCGCTTCTTTCACATGCCCGCTGCCTTCTCCCGCTGCTTCCTCTCCGCTCGGTTGCTGCGTGTTTGTGCTCTGCAGGACGCGCAGGCCATTGGCTAACGTGAGCGGTCTGCTGTACAGCTCAGCGTGGCTGAGGCACAGCGGCACAACCTGCCGGCGCTGCGCCGCAGAGGCCGCAGCGCCCGCCCACCACGCCTACACACGCCGCGCAGGTGCCACCCGGCGTGCGCCTGGCGCCCGGCGACGCCAGCATCGCGTGGCGCGGGGACGGCCGCTACCTGGCGACCTGCAGCCGCGCCGGCGCGGGTGCGGCGTTGCCCCACCGCCGCCGTTGTCTGCCCGGCAGGGAACAGCCTGCTGCCCGCGGCGCACGGCGCCGCGCCGCGCTCGTGCCGCCGGCGCCTCTGCGCGTGCGCCCGTCCGGGTCTGCGCCAGCGCCCGGCACACAGACAGCTTTCGCAAGCTGCTGTGTCGCTGGCAGCGCGGCCCCGCGCACGTCGCGCACGTGCAGCCTGCACGGTGGGCCTGCCAGGGTGAGCCTGCAGGCTGAGCGGTCCGCCCACAGAGCAGCCCCGGGTGCAGCCCCGGGTGCGCTGACACCCATGCGGCGCCCGCCTCATGTCCCAGCAGCAGTACAAGGCTGTACGCTCGTGTAGCAAATGCGCCCGTGCCGGCCCGAGCCCTGTGGCGCGGGCGGCCGCAGGCGCGCCGCGCGTCGTGCGCGTGTGGGACCGCGAGGCCGGCGGCCTGCACGCCGTGGGCGAGGCCGCGCCCGGGCTGCTCGCCCCGCTCGCCTGGCAGCCCAACGGGCGGCACCTGTACGCCGCGGCCGCGCCGCCCGCCGCCAGCGGGGGCACAGCCGCGGCCGCCCCCGCCGCTGGCGCCGGCAGGCGCGCCGGCCCCGCGGCGGCTGCCCAGAGCGTCGCCGCACGCCCTGCCGCCGGCGCCGAGAGCGCCGCCGGGCCGTCGGCAGGCGCTCACGGCGCCGCGGCGGCGGACGCAGACGCCGAAGCCTCGGCAGCCACCAGCAGAGCAACAGATGCGGCGGGCGCTAGCCCACCGGCCGCCGGCATGCGTTCGCGCGGCCCCGGGCCCGTCGGACCGGACCAGCGCGGGGCGGCGGCGGCAGGCGCCGGCGGGCGCCCCGCGGCAGGCAGCGGCGCATGCGCGGGCGCGGACGAGCCTGGCGCGCGCGTGCTGCTATTCGAGCGGAACGGCCTGCAGCACGGCGGCTTCGATCTCCCCGGGCCGGGTGCGGGCGCGCGGCGCCTGCGGCCCGGCCCGCGGCCATCAAGCCGCTACCCCAACCCCTGAGTGGGCCCTGAGCGGGAAACATGAGATGCTGACATGGCCCTTGACCGGGTCCGCGCGCTGCACGCAAGCGGCCCGAGAGACAGGGCGGGCGCACATGCGGGGGCTGGCGCGGACCCCCAGGCACTTGCACCATTTGCCAAACCCTATGCAGCAGGTGGGGAGGCTGCCGTGGCTTGCGCAGGCGAGGTCACCGCGCTGCAGTGGAGCCCCGACTCGGAGCTGCTGGCAGTGGTCCGGCACACGGCGGGGGCCCCCGATCATGGCCCGGCGGCGGCTGCGGAAGTGCTGGGCGCCGCCGCGGCCGCGGCCGGCCGCGCAGCCGAGGGCGGCGGGCCGGCGGTCGTCGTGCAGATCTGGCTGCGCAGCAACTGGCACTGGTACCTGAAGCAGGCGCGCCTCTGGCGCCGGCCACTCGTTGCAGGGCTGAAACAGTCGGATCGGAGAGATTGGATCTGGGACATCGCCGGCTGCTCTCTGGTCGAGCGCGATACACACTTGGACCGCAGAAAGCTGCGCCGCTGAGGACGGGGCGAGTGTACTTTGGGCGGCCACAGTTATGAGCCCTCGTGAACAGGGTTTTCTCATGCGGCGCAGGAGCAGCGGTACCCTGGCGCAAACAGCGCGGCGGTCGCCTGGGCGCAGACGGCGCCAGGCGCGCCCGCCCGCCTGCACGTGCTCGCGGAGGCGCACGGCGCGGGCGCGGCGCACGCGCGCACCCTGGACCTAGGGTTTGACGTAGACTGCAGCGCGCGCGGCACGGCCGCGGTCGTCGACGGCGCGCGCGTGCTGCTGACGCCGCTGCGGCTGGCCGCCGTGCCGCCGCCGCTCGCGGCGGCCGCCGTCGTGCTGCCGGCGCCTGCGGCGTGCGTCGCGCTGCGTGACTGCGGCGGCGTCGAGGTGGGCGCCCTGCGGCGCGGGCGCGCTCCTCACATGCGCGCATGCTGCAGCCTGACCCTGACCCAACCCTACCGCTGCATGTGGACGGCGCTGCTCCTTGCAGCAGCCCTTCGCTGCTCTTCCCTACTTGCTGAGGCTGTTGAATAGCATGCGTGTGCGCCCGCGAGGCGCGTTGCGAATCCGCTGCGTGCGCCGTACAGGTGCTTGCAGTTGCGACGGCCGACGGCGGCCTCTGCCTGGCGGCCTGCGGCCGCGAGGACTTCTGGGACGAGGCGGCGGACGCGGCGCGCGAGGGCGGCGGCGCCGCCGCCGCGCGCCTGCAGGGCGATGAAGGCGACGAGGAGACGCCCGTGCTGCCGTCGCTGCGCGTGCGGCTGCGCGGGCCGGTGGCCGGCGGCCGCCCGGTCCGGTGCGCGCCCGCCGCTCCCGCGTGCGCACTGGTGTGCTTGCGGCCCCACAGCGTGTCCAGCACATGAGCTCTGAAAGCACGAGGTATGAGGACCAGGGACAGCGGCCAGATGTGAGGCGGAGCCACGCAAGTGCGACTCAGCTCCAGCAGCCGTGTCAGTGGCGGCGGTGCGTGTGTGCCACAGTCAACGCGCGGCGCGCGCGCAGCGCGCTGGTGTGGGCGGGCGAGCGCACGCTGCTGGCGCTGGCCGCGCCGCGGCCGGGCGAGGGCGGGCCGGGCGCGGGCGACTGGCTGGCGGTGCTGGGGCTGGGGTGGGGCGGCGGGGGCCCCGACGGCGCGCCGGCTTGGGCGCACACGCAGGGTAGGCCAGCCGTCTCCCCCGTTGACGCGTTTGGGCAGTGTCATATAAGCCGGCAAGCATACTGCTGGTGGAGGCGCAGTACACCGGTGGGATTATGCGCCTGCTGTCAGGCACAGAGTGTGCGAACACACGGGCGCAGAGATGCTGTGTGGGCAGTGCCTCGATGCGCCATGACAAAGCTGCAAGCCGCTCTGCATTTGGGCACACAATCCGGCTGCTTCGTTCTGGTCCAGGCTGCTGCAGTCCTCCAGCTGCATTCGCCTCACATGAGGGGCAGGTGGGCATTTGCGTGCCGCCCTGCCCTAAACTCTACCCCACTTTTGCTGGCCTAGTTGCCAGGGTTGCTGCTTATTGCCTGTCCGCTGCTAACGCAGGAGAGGTGCGGGTTGGCGCCCGCGTGCTGCGCGCCGTCGCGGCGCCCGGCGGCGGCGCGCTGCTGCAGACCGGCGCCGGGGCGCTGCTGGCCTGGCGCGCGGGCGCGGGGCTGGCGGCCTGCGGCCCCGGCGCCTGCTTCGGCGAGCCCTGCCCGCTGATGCGCGCCACGCCCGCCGCCGCGCTCGGCGCCCCTGGTGACCCCTCCTGCTGGCCACCAGGTATAGGGTTGCACGCAATGCCGGCCTCACTTCCCGACCGCTGAGTGTGCGATCGGGGGGGCATTGCGTGTTTGTGCAAAAAGTATGGCTGGCACTCGGTGCCAGCACTGCCCATGTGGCACTTGAGAAAACGACTCTGTGATTGCATAGCTGCAGTGTGGTGAGCCTGCGGGGCCGCCAGGCACGGCGCAGCGCAGTCAAACACGTTGCTGCCGCAGGCGGCCGGCGGCGGCGCGCTCCTCAAAGCTGGTACGCGGCGTCCAAAGCATGACATGCAGGTGGCAGACAGCTGGCTCGCTCCAACTGGCACGAACCGGCAGGGACCCAGGCTAGCCAGCCAGCTAGGCAGCGGCGCACCTGACGAGCGGCGCGTGGGCGCGCCAGGCGGCGGCGCGCTGCCGCCGGCGGTGGGCCTGACGGCGCGCGGGCGCCTGCTGGCCGGCGCGCAGCCGCTGGCCGAGGGCGCCACGTCGCTCGCGGTGCGGCCGGCCGGCGCCGGCGGCGCCTACCTGCTCTTCACCACGCGCGACGGGCAGCTGCACGCGCGGCGCTTTGCCGCGCTGGCCGCGCCCGCCGCGCCGGAGCCGCTGGCAGCGGGCGACGCGCGCTACCCGCGCCGCGGGTGCGCGGCTCTGTTCCTGACCCCAGGCCCAGGCTTCACGCATGCACGCATGCGCACGATCGATAGATTGTGCGCCTTGGCAAGCATCCATGACCGCCAGGGGCCATGCGGGCACTTGAATGCATGTCGACTTTCCTTCGTGGGCGGCCGTCGGCGACGGCCAGCTGCATGCGCCGCGAGCGTACCCGCGCGCCGCGCGGCGCGCAGCACCCGCAACGCGGCTCTGCACCGACAGTCCCGGCTCTTCTGAGCGCTGCGCGCATGACTGCGCTTGCCGCATGCTCCAAAGGCCGAAGGTTCACCCCTTGAGGCACCAGCAGTCGAGACGCTGGCTGGAAGAGCCTAACCCTGACTCTGACCTAGATAAGCCCTAGGGTAAAAGTACGTAAGAGGGGCTGTGCGCGCCAGGCGCGAGCGGCCGCTGGGCGAGGGCAAGCACGACAACCTGTACCGCGACATGCATGCGGCCATGCGCGGGCGCGGCGCGGCCGTTGATGCGGGCGCGGCCGCGCGCGCGGTGGAGGACGGCGCGCGCCTGGTGGCCGCGCCGCCCGGGGCGCCCCCCGCTGGGGCCTCCAGCCCTGCTCCGGCGGAGCCCCTTGCCGGCCCCGGCGGGCCGCCGCATGACGGCCGCGACGGCGAGCCGCCCCGCGCCGCTGCCAGCGCCGCGGACGCCGGCGCCGCGGCGGGCGCTGCGGGCGCAGACGGCCGCGCCGCTGACGCCGGGGAGCCGGAGCCGGGCGGCGCGCCTGCGGGCGCGGCGCACGGCGGCGGGGCCGAGGAGGGGCCGGAGGCGGAGGCGCCGGCGGCGGACGGGCTGGGCGTGGTGCTGCAGATGCCGCGCGGCAACCTGGAGACCGTGCGGCCGCGCGCGCTGGTGCTGCCGGCCGTGGCGGCCGCGCTGGACGTGCGCGGACCCTCCGGCGCACCCCTGCTCCGCGCCGCGCCCCTGTTCCGCGCGCCATTGTGGTGTGACTCAGCCGGCGCCGCCGCCACGCCCGCACGCCGCCACCGGCTCGGCTCTCTGCGGCGAGACGCGCCGCAGCGGGCGCTCCCTGACGTGCATGCCGCGCTCCGGGCGGGGCCTGCAGTGACAGGAGGAAGGGCATAGGAGCTGATCCAGGTAGTTGTGCAAGCCACGAGATGGTGACGATAACGTCTGAAAGGCTGGTATCTACACCATCTGCCCCAAGTCAGGAACATGGTAGAGGCAACACCTGAGCCTGATGCTTGCTTGCTTGCTTGCTTGACAACCTTGTTGCCTGAGCAGCCCTGGCCGGCTGAAACAGGGTATTGTCGTAATATGCCTGCGTGCGCCGAAGGGCGCGCGCACTCAGAGCCTTCCTACATGGCGGCAGGCGCGCGCGTACGCGGCCGCGTGGCGCCTGGCGACCGAGAACCGGCTCGACCTCAACGTGCTGGTCGACTACGCCTGGCCCGCATTCCTGGCCGACGCGCCCGGCTTCGTGCGCGCCCTGGACGACGACCAGGCGCGCGCCGGCAGGTGCCTTGTCTCCGTGCAGGGCGTGGGGGCGGGTCCGCCCGCGGCATGCGCAGCTGGCGCGGCCGGCGCGGCGCGGGGCGGCGCCGTGCTGTCTGCGAGGCGGGGCGCTGCGGCGCGGCCCGCCTCTGGCCTAGCCGGATACAGGCAGAGGCGCTCCTTCATGGTCGCGGGCGTCGCTGGTGACCAGGCGCCGTCTGCATGCTGCGCCCCGGCCGCGCGCGGCTGCGCAGCGCCTGCTGGCGGCAAGCCCGAGACGCGCCAGCCGGCTGCAAATACTGACCAACCTTTAAGCTGTTCGGGTTGAAACACGTCGAGCGCCTGCTTTTGCCAAGCAGGCGCGCAACATGGAACCTCGCGGATCCTGTCAGGTTGAAGGCAGGGTGCCTGCACAGGCGCTGCTGACCCGGACCCCGCCGCCGCAGACGCTCGTGGACCTGCTGCACGCGCATAACATGGACCCTCGCGGAGTATGTCAGGTTGAATACAGGGTTTCTCAACGCCTGCCGCTGATCCGGGACCCCCGCCGCGCAGGCGCTCGTGGACCTGTTGCAGGCGCTGCGGCCGCACAGCGTGGCCGCGCCGGGCGGCCTGTACGCCGACCTCCTGCCGCCGCCGCCGCGCCCGCCGCCGCCGCCGCACCAGGTACGGGCGCGCGGCAGGCAGGGCGCTGCTTGCAGCCTCCAAGCAATGGCGGCGGGGCCAGTCGGGCGTGCGAGGGCGCTGCTTGCAGCCTCCGAGCAACGGCGGCTCGGGCCAGTCGGGCGGTCGAGGGCGCTGCTTGCAGCCTCCGAGCAACAGCGGCTCAGGCCAGTCGGGCGTGCAAGCGTCGTGCAAGCATTTGCCACACGGTTGGCAGTTGGAGCCTCAGAGGCATCTCCAGCCGGGCCCTGCCCTGCACACCCTTCCCACGCGCTGCGCGGCCGCCCGACCGCGCGCGCCGCGGCCCAGGCGGCCCAGGCGGCGGCGGACAAGGTGCCGGCGGCCGCGGCCGCGCTGCGCGACGCGATGCGCGGCGCGGGCGCGCGCGCGCACCTGCGCCCGCTGCTGACCTCGCACGCGGCGCTGGGCGAGCTGGAGGCCGCTCTGGCGCTCGTGCAGGCCGCCAAGGAGGCGGACCTGGCCGCGATGCAGGGCCCTGACGGGTCGGGGCAGGGTCTGGACGGGGCGGAGCAGGGTCTCGGCGGGCGCGCCGACGGCGGCGCGGCGCCCGCGCGGCCGGCCGCGAACGGCAGCGCCGCAGGTGCTGCATCCGCCGCTGCAGCGGCACATGCCTATCACATCATCCTCTGCTGCTGTAGCCCACTTGGCTGATGCACCCGCCTGCGGCCTCACAGCTGGCGCGACCGCGGCCGCGGCAGGGCTTCAGGGGCGCGGGGCGCCGCGCTTAGATCTGGCTGTCATGGCAAGCGGGCGCCCGGCCAGTGGCTTCAAGGATGGGGCAAGGAGAGCGCTCCGCGCGCTGGAATTACCTCAACAGCTCTGATGCGCCGGCGGGGCTGCGCGCAGGCGGCGCCGCCGGCGCGGCAGAGCTGCAGGGCGCGGGCGCGCTGGGCGCGCACCGGCGCGCGGCGCCGCGGCCGCCGCCCAGCGCGGAGGACGGCATGCGCCACCTGCTGCTCACCGTCGACGTGGAGCGCCTCTACCGGCGCGGGCCCCGGCTGCGCGGCGCCGCGGCTGCGCCTGGGGTGTCACGTGGATTTGCGCACTGCTGCCGCTTGCGCACTTGCGCTCAATGTGCGCTTGGGGCAGGTCGCCTGTCCGCCAGGGTGCCGGGGCAGGCACCTGCAGACGAACTTGCACCCTGCTGGGTCGGCCTTGCAGAGTCAGCCTGCATGCGCGCCACCCGCTGCTGCGGCCGGTCATGCCGACGCAGAGAGGCGGGCTGCTGGGTGGCGGCGGGCCGTAGGGACGCCCTACCCTAACCATGACCTAACCCTAATCTAACCAGACCTAACCTGACCTAGGGCCGCAGCGCAGGGCGGCGCTGGGCATGCATGAGCTGGCGCTCGCCTACATGATCGTCGCGCACAGCCGGCGCGACCCCGGCGAGTACCAGGCCGAGCTGCGGCGCTTCGCCGCGGCGCCGGCCGGGCCGCTGCGCGCGCACGCGCTGGAGGCGCACCTGGGCCGCTGGCCGGCCGCGCTGGCCGCGCTGGTGGTCGCCGGCGACGCGCACGCCGCGGCCGCGCTGCAGCTTGCGCAGGATAAGGTGCGGTCGGGGCGCGCACAGGGGGGCCATGGCCTATAGGATAGAGTAGGGTAGAGTAGGGTATATTCTATAACCCTACACTGCCCCACACCGCTCATTGCCTATACTGGCAGCAGGGGCATGTACCTCAGCGAGAGATGGGCGTGGGTGTGGCCGGGGCGTGCACAAGCGCCGAGGGGCCAGGGACGATATTCACTTCCTGGCGTGAGCAGGCGCACGGCGTGGTCCGTGCGCCCTGGCTCTGTCCCAGGGCGCTGCAGGGCGCGCGCCGCGCACTGCCTGCGTGCGCGGCGCGCGCTCGCGGCGCCCGGCCTGCCGCGGCGCAGGGCGGCGGCGCCACTCCGGCGGCAGACGCGGCGAGCGCCCCAGCTGCGGGTGCGGCAGGCTTCGAGCATGGAGGGCGAATGCTCAGGGGCCACGGCGCGCGCGCGCAGGGCCTGCTGCGCGAGCTGATCGCGCTGCTGCCGGAGGGCTCGCCGCGGCGCGCGGAGGCGGCGGCCGCGCTGGGCGCCGCGCTCGCGGCGGCCAGCCGGCCCGAGGACGCGGCGGTCGCGCTGCTGGCGGCGGGCGCGCCGGCGGCCGCGCTGGAGCAGTACTGCCTGGCGGGCGAGTGGCGCATGGCGCTCGCGCTGGCCGGCGCGCGCGGCGGAGCCGTCTCCCGAAGGGTCTTGTTTGGGTTTCAGCCAGGGTCAAAAGCCGACCAGGGCGGCTGATGGGCGGTGCCCCGGGACAGCACGTGCTGGGTCAAGCATGCGCCTGGCGTGTGAGGATAGAGGCGCACGCACTGCCCGCCTCCTAGCAAGCAGTGCAACTCAGACATCACCATTACCATCCAATTCTGTAGCAAGGCACCACATCTGCGTATTCGACTGCAGAGGCGATCACGGATTGCGTGACTTTGGCTCAATCGCGTCCAGGAGCATAAGACCTCTTGACCAGAGACGCGCTGCGCGCCCTTCGAGACGCAGTCACCGCGTGCGCGCAGGGCGGCTGGGCCACGGCCGCGAGCGCGTGCGCGAGCTGGCGCAGCGCCTGGCGGACGGCCTGGCGGCGATGGGGCGCCTGGCCGACGCGGCGGCGGTCACCGGCGGCTACCTTGGCGACGTGGACGGCGCGGTGGCGCTGCTGGCGCGCGCGCGCGAGTGGCGCGAGGCGCGCGCCCTGCCCGCCACCCGCGTGCCGTTCGAGGCGGGGCCGGCTCACGGGCTGTCACCAACCCTATCTTTCTCACCACCCCATCACCAACCCGTCAGGGCGAGAGCGCGAGTCGCCAACTCGGGTTACAGCGTAGGGTTAGGGCTGGGGGCGCGGCGCGCAGGCGCTGCGCGTGGCGCACGCGGCCGAGCGCGGCGACCTGGTGGAGACCGACCTGGCGCCCGCGGCGGCCGAGGCGGCGGCGGCCGCGCTGGACGGCGCACGCGCGGACGCGGGCCGCGTCGGCAAGTACCTGGCGCGCTACCGCGAGGTGCGGCCGGCCCGTGTCACGCCGCGCGCGGGGGCGCGCGCCGCGCGCGCGGCGCCGGCGCGCGCCGCGCTCGGGGCGCCCTGCATTCCAACGTGCAGCGCTCAGCCTGATGACCCGTTCTCCCTGACCCTACCAAGATGGCTGCTCATGCTCATAAATGCAATAGGTTACGTCCTTAGGGTTAGGGCTACCAGTGCTGTCTCCCGCGCCACAGGTGCAGAGCAAGCGCGCGGGCATGGAGGCCGCGCTCGCCGCGGACCCGGCGGGTGACGGCGCCGCCGACGCGCTCGACGATGGCGCGTCCGAGGTGACCCCCCGCTGCACAGGCCTGCGGCAGCGCATTGTGCTCGCCGATACGGTGCGGGGCGGCGTGCCAAGGAACAGCGCCTGCTCGCACGCTTGCAGCATGGGCATGCCGACCTTGTCGTAGGGCTGCAGGGAGCGACTGAGTCCATTAAGCAAGCTGTGCTGCGCGGCGGCCCTCGGACGCTCTGCGCTCCCCCCTGCCAAAGGCCTGGTGCTTGTATTGCTCTGACACGCACGTCCGCGTAATGACATCCAGGTCATGTATGGCACAGCTTGCCGCCAGGCGGGTGTGAGGCTGGACGAAGGTCGCCGCGCCGCCCATGGCGGGTAGGGTAGGGTACCCTAACCCCATCCTGACGCAGGCGTCCACCGCCGTTAGCGGCCTCAGCGCCTACACGTTCCACACGGGCACGGGCGCCGGCGGTGGGGGGTCCGCGGGCACCGCCGCGGCCCCCGCCTCCAGCCGCGCCAGCGCCGCGCCGTCCACGGTGGGCGGCCGGCAGCCGCGGCGCGACCGCACCAAGCCGGCGCGCAATCCGCCAGCCGGGCTTGACCCGAGCTCCCCGGTCTGCAGACCTCGCGGAGGGCATGGGTTGCAGCCGGCGGGGTTGGAGCTGCCTTGGGGGGCCGTGGCGGTGGATGCGCCCACCTATGTCGCCTATGGGGCTCGGCCAATGGCCGGCAGGAGCTCGCAGGCTGGTGCGCTGGCCGGCCGGCCCCCGACCGCAGGCGCGCACAGGCGCGAGGCGGCGCGGCGCTGGCGGCGCATGCGCGGACGCCGGCCAGGCGACTCGCCCGACCCCTGCATGCTCCTGCCCTGTCGCAAGCTTCCCACTGCCCTCCATGATGGGTACACTACGTGAGCGACACCTGCAGACATGCCAAGGGTTAGGGATAGGCCACTATCCCTATATCGGCGCGCGTTAGGGTTAGGGTTCTGCGGCGCAGGCGCGCGCGGGGCGCATCCGGCAGGGCGGCGCGGGCGAGGAGGCGGCGCTGGCGGCGCACCTGGCCGCGCTGGCGCCACCGCCGCGCGCGCTGGCCGAGGCCGCGCAGCTGGCCGAGCTGCTCGTGCTGCTGGGCCACGAGGCCGACGCGCGGCTGCTGCAGGCGCGCCGCCGGCCGCGGCGCCCGCGCGCCGCGCTGCGCATCAGGCACTCTGCACATGCATGCATGCCGCTGCCCTTCTCATTCTTGGCGCCAAGCACAGTTGTGTGTACCACGTGAATGGGCAGGCTCCGTGGGGCCAATACACGCCTGCTCGCTGGTAAAGGCAGTGAGTCGGTCACAGACCCGCAGGCGGCGCTGTCGGCGCTGGTGGCGGCGCAGGCGGAGGCGGCCGCACACGTGCGCGCCCACCCGCCGCCGGCGCAGCACCAGGCGGCGGCGGCGGCGCCGCCGGCAACTGCCGCGCAGCCCGCGCCGGTGGCCTGGAAGTGGGACGTGCTCCGGACGCCAAAGGCGCCCGAGTAGCGCCCGACAGGGGGGGGCGGGGTGCCGTAGGCAACGCGCGCGCGCCCTCAGGCGGGCGGAGCGTGTCTCCGGCGAGCCGCGCGCTTGCGGGCAGCGCTGGGCATTTGCAGTTTTTGTGCATTTGCACGTAATGTATGCAGACTAGCTTTGGGAGGGAAGATATGCCTACCCTCAGAAAAGTAGTGTTTTGTATAGAAACTCGAGGTTAAATGTGTGTGCAGGGTTGCGATCCTGTACTACAGAGGCAGGAGAGTGCGCATTTAAAAGGAGCTTCACGGCATCATCCTCTGCAGACCTCATCCAGCTCTCCTGCGGCCCACCAGCCGGCACCGAGCAGAGAGGACAAGCGGAATTGATGAGACCATGCAACTAAGCAGGCCCATGATGGCCAGAGCGCACGCAGTGCTGTGCGTTGCGCTTGTGAGCCTGCGGCTGGCGGCCGCGCTGTTGGGGAGCGGGTCAGTGGAGGACGGTCAGGCAGTGATACCTTGGGTCATCTCTCTGGGTGGCCAGGTGAGACCATCTTATGCGCATCTGCCGAGCTGCGTGTCCAAGGCAGCCGCCGCTGTATGCTTTGCTCACTCCCTGCTGCGCCATCCAGGCCAGTGTGGAGATGGGGCTGAACAAAGACGGGGTGCGCGCCACGCTCGCCACCCGAGACATCAGGGAGGGCGAGGTGATTGTGCACGTGCCCGCCAATCTCACAATCACCCTGGCAACCGTGAGTGACCATTCCATCCAGGCGCGCGCAGGCTCCCCACCCTTGCAATCTTGATCTGTAGTACAGCCGTGTTGGGCTACCTAGGTGTGATCGTCAAGACACAGAAAGATAAAAAGGAAAACTGGTGGCAGATGCAGCGGAAGTAAAAGACGCAGCGAATCACTGGCGAGCCTGCGGCCGCAGGAGAACGCGCGGCTGCTGGCGCACTGGCGCCACACACGGCCGGAGTGGTGGCAGGAGCGCGCGCCCTACTGGCGCAGCCTGCCCCCGGTCGGCAGCATCTGGCGCGACCTCACGTTCACCGATGACCAGCTGCGCCTGCTCCAGGACGAGCAGCTGGTGTGCCGGCGGCCGCGGCAGGGCGCCCCGGGCCGGGGCCGCCGGGTGTATGGGCGCGTTCCGGGGTCAAGACGAGCGCACGCAACATATTATGTCACTGACGGTGCACGCGCTGCAGCGCTGCGCTTGGGTGCTGGCAGGATCACCAATGCCCGGCAGGCCGTGTTTCTGTTGGGTGCACGCGTGGCGCACCCGACTGCTGGCAGCCAGCCGAGCCCGTTCTGGCTTGCGCCGTTGCGCGGGGCGGCACCCCCGCGCCGCCCGGCGCCGGCGCTGAGCGCGGCGGGCGCTGCAGGCCGCGTACGCGCGCGCGGAGCGGGAGCAGGCCGAGGCGATCTACGACGGGAGCGCGCTGCTGGCATACCCGCTGCGGCCGCTGCCACAGGAGCTGCCCGGCACCGACATCACGCTGGTCAAGCTCAAGCACCTCGCGGCGGTCATTGGTGCGCCGCGGCACTCCAACCCTGCCCTGATGGGCTGGCCAGGGCAGGTTGGCAGCCTGGCGCAGCGGCGCCCGGTCGCGATGGTCACCCAGGTGCAGGCCTGACGCCGCGGTAATAATAGTAATAATAAGGCGGGCCGCCTTAGAGCCCCCTGTTGAGTGCAGCATGTGCGGTCAGGCACTTGGGGCGACCTGCATGGATGATGATGTACGGATGTGTAGTCAAGGCAGTATTGTTACGTCCGCGCGTGGTTGAGCGCTGCCGCAGCGCGCATGCACGTGTACGTGACGCCAGTCCTCCCGCGCCAGGCTCGTACTGCTTCTACTCGCCGCGCCGCAACGCGAGCGGCCAGTCGCGCGTGCTCGTCCCGCTCGTCGACATGATCAACCACGCCGGCGCGGGCCACAATGCGCACGTGGCCGAGGCGGCCGACGGCAGCATCAGCGCCACCGCGACGCGCGACATCGCCGCCGGCGAGGAGGCGCGCCCCCGCACTGCTCGTTCTGAAACCCCTGCACATGTTTTTAGCCGCAAGCGCAAGGGGGCGGTGATGCCGGTGCCTGCGTTCCAGACGTCATTGCGCTCGAGTGCGGCTCGCAGCAGAGCGGCCTAGTTCCGACCCCAGCCCTGGGTCGCGGCGAAATGTTGTCACAGGCTCTTGACCTATTACGCCTCGGTTTGCTAAATCGCACGCTTTCCGAGCCTGTCCTTTCCTATCCTTTGTCATGCGCCCGCGGCCTCGCCAGGCGCCCGCAGCCCCGCCAGGCGCCGGCTACCTTCACGCACAGGGAAGACTCCAAAGGAAAACTATGAAGCGGGGCGGCGGCGCAGGTCGCGCACCTGTACGGCTGGGAGATGGAGCGCTCGGACCGCGCTCTGCTGCGCAGCGGCTTCGTCGCGCCCGCGGCCGCGCCGCCGTTGTGCGGCGTCGACTTTCCCGGCGGCGACCCCGACGCCTTCGTCGCCGGACCCGAGTTCGGCCGCGGGCCCGGCGAGCCGCACGCCACGCGCGGGGAGCTGGCGCGCCTTGAGGCGATCCTGGCGGGCTTCCCGACCAGCGAGGCGCAGGATGCGCGCATCCTGGCGGGCGGTGCGCCCCGCCCCGGCTGGACCTGTGAGGGGCTTCGGGGGCGAAAACTGGCGCTGCAGCCGGCTGGGACGCGCCACGGAGTGTGCCCAGCATCGCTCCGGGCACACAGACCAGTTCCGCATGCGGTCACTATCTTACTGTTTAAGAGGGAAAAGGGACATGCTGCGGCGCTCGGGGCGGCCTGGCGCCCGCGCGCCCGTGCACTTGTGCGCCCGCTCTCTCTGCACTGCGTTTGCCCACAGGCTCGGGCGGCCCGCACGGGCGCGCCCCAAATGCGTGCCAGTCACATGCAGGCCCTAACCCTACCCTAAGCACGGCAGGCAAGCCGCTGGCGGCGCGGCACCGCCTCATCATCGACTTCCGGCGCCTGCGCAAGCGCGGCCTGCGCGTGGCCATCGCGCAGCTGCGTGCGCTGCTGGACGAGGCGGAACGCGACCCCGGCGCGCCAGCCTCGCAGCCCGCCGAGCGCGGCGCCGCCCGGGCGGCCGCGCCGGGGCCCGCGCGGCCGCCGGGCGCGGCCGAGGCGCCGCCCGCCGCGCCGGGCGTCGGGGCCGGGGCGGCAAAGGGGGTGGGCGGCATGAGCGTCGACGCGGGGAGCGTTTCTGCGGCGGTGCCTGGAATGTGCGCACAGGCGTCCGCCTGAGCGAGTGGATAGGATGCGGGCGGCCTTGAGGTTGAAAGCAAGCGGGGCAGGTGCATGTGTGGGTGTTTTTTATTTTCTTGAGATGTTTGTCTCACGGTACTGCTAGCAACCAAGTTGCATGTCAGTGCTTCATGTGATCCTTTACACTCAACGCTGGAGCCCTGTCACCGTGCTGCTACCATTATACAGAGACCCCTGTATTAAACCTCCCGCAGATCCATAGGCCACTGCTCTAACCTGTTGTCGCTAATTGCTGGAACGCCTGGTACTGGCGCAGTGTCAGCCTTCCGCACCAGAGCGTTGCAGGCTGTGGCGCGGCGCGCCAGCGCCCTGTCAGCTCTCCCTAGCGTAAAGCGCGCGCTCACAGGCTGGCGCCTCTTTTTGCTCACACAGCTACTCCCGCTCACGCCAAAGCATGGCTGCATCCCTAGGTCAGGTCTGCTGGAACCCTGCAGGGTCCTGCACAGGCTGCTGGCGCCGCCCCTTAGCGCATGCAGGATTCTGGCAGCTGTATCAGTCCGCTGCGCGGCCGTTGGGGCGCGCCCTATGGTTGAGGCCCCTGTCGCGCGCGCGCCGCCGCCATGCTAAGCTCCAGGACGTTGGTGCTGACGCGGACAGGCACCTGCGCTGTCGCTCCGACCGGGCTGGCAGAGCGGCCGGGCGCGTGCACGGAGGGCGCCGCCCTGCGCGCTGGCTGCGCCAGCGCCCGCGTGCCGGAGTCTGCGTTCGCGGCAGCTGCGCCCCCAGCCGCCACAGGCTGCGCGGCCGTGCTCGGGCCGCTCAGGCTGTCAGGGATAGAGTAGGGTAGGGCGGTCCCGGCGAGCGCGGCGGCCTCCGGCAGCGCCGGCAGCGGCGCCCTGGTCGAGCCCCGGGGCGAGGCGGCTGCCCACATGGAGCCCCGGCGCGCGAGAGCTGTTGCGGGCGCAGCCGGCTGCGCTGGCGCCTCGCCCGCCGCCGGCCCCGCGGGCCTGTGCGGGGCGCTTGCGCACGTGAGCGTGCGCCGATGCGCGCCGCCCTCAGACCGCATGGAGTGACTGTTATGGGAAGTGCTGCTGGGGAGGTGCTGCCTTCCATGGAAATCGCTAGCCAGGAGCTTGCACTATATGGCTGCAGCATAAATGGGCTCCTTGCCATGCCTACGCCGTATGCGAGCCCTAGCATGCGTGTACCCTGCCTCCAAACCCCCCTCATGCTTGTGCGCACCCGGGGGCCGAGGTCGGGCGCGGGCCGCCAGGAGGCGCGGCTGCCGCTGCTCGCGCCTGGCGCCTCGACGCTGACCCGCGCAGCGCTGCCAGCTCCGCCAGCTGCGTGAGCGCCGCCCATGCTCAACCGAACAGCGCCCACGC
>JAABUV010000265.1_pt1 | contig 80923 bp, 84 predicted proteins | sample 5559971 | NCBI WGS metagenome assembly JAABUV01 (sample SAMN10711881, study PRJNA513362) | rock metagenome | isolation source: Antarctica rocks | place: Antarctica: Victoria Land, Knobhead nord | collected 2015-12-19 | reverse complement strand
GCGGTGGCCCCCTCGGACGCGCGGTTCTATCGCTCGATCGCGCCCTCGAATTCATCGCCGCCGAGGATATCTTCTGGACCGCCACATAGACGGCACAAACCGGAAATTGCGGAAAGTCGAGCTAAGGAGGCTGTTCTGACCTACGACGGCCGTCATGGGCGGGCGAACGACGCCGCAAACATCGAACGTGGCGCAATGAAACTTATTTTTTCTAGCTCCGACCGAAGAAAGATACAACAGATACTTTGGCGCGATGAGCATGAAACCACGTTTTCTCTGGTGAACGTGACTCCAACCTACCTCGGAGGCGAAGTGACGACCGAGGGTGAGAGGACTTTGGCTAGTCATCTATCTAGTGAACGCAATCGATTTCTTGCGGATGTTAAGATCACGGAGGTTCTCGCTCGAACTGGCAAGCTCGGTTGCGAAGCATGTGGGTTTGATTTTCAGGCGGTGTATGGTGAGATCGGCAGTGGTTTCTGTGAAGTGCACCACCTAAAAAGACTTTCTGAAGGAAAGCGTGAAACGGCCCTCAAAGACCTCGCCATCGTTTGTGCGAACTGTCATCGCATAATTCATCGAGAAATTCCGATGCTGACCGTCAAGGGGTGGTCAAGCAAATCATTGCAGCAAGGCGTAAGCTTGGAAGGTAGACGGTTCCCTCGTCTTGAAACCTCGGCTATCAATTATGGAACCTTGCGTTCCGAGGCGATGGCGACACGCCTGGGATAAAAACTGGATGTCCAACGTGTTAAAGGACATTGATGAACACTCCTGGCGGAGAGGGTGGGATTCGAACCCACGGCACGCTTGCACGCACAACGGTTTTCGAGACCGTCGCCTTAGACCGCTCGGCCACCTCTCCGTCCGGGAGGCGCGGTATAAACCGGCCGGCGCAGCGTTGCAAAGTCCCAAGTATGTTGACACCTGGCAGCGCCGGATTATAACGCCCCTCTCTTGGCGGCGGGCATCCCCGGCCGCCACGGCCATGCTCGCATGGCCGTTTGTTCGGCAGGAATACGAGACATGTTCGCAGTGATCCGCACCGGCGGAAAACAGTATCGCGTCACCCACGACACCGTGCTGAAGGTCGAGAAGTTGGCGGCCGAACCCGGCTCCGTCATCACCTTCACCGACGTGCTCGCCGTAGGCGACGCGGACGCGATGACCATCGGCTCGCCCGTGGTGGCCGGCGCCACCGTGTCGGCGACGGTGGTGGCGCAGGATCGGCTGGACAAGATCATCATTTTCAAGAAGCGTCGCCGGCAGAACAGCCGCCGCAAGAACGGGCATCGCCAGCACGTCACGGTGCTGCGCGTGGCCGAGATCAACGGCGTGGCGGCACCCGCACCTGCAGCGGCCTGAGGAGAGACAGCGATGGCACACAAGAAGGCGGGCGGCTCGTCCCGCAACGGACGCGACACCGAAGGCCGCCGCCTCGGCGTGAAAAAGTTCGGCGGCGAGGCCGTGGTGGCCGGCAACATCATCATCCGCCAGCGCGGCACCAAGGTGAAGCCGGGCCTCAACGTGGGCCTGGGCAAGGACCACACGATCTTCGCCCTGGTCGACGGCCACGTGAAATTCCAGCGCCGGGCCGAAGGCCGGGTGCATGTGTCGGTTGAAAACGCCCCAGTTCCAGCGCCGGCCGCGGCTGAGTAGAGCCGCTCCCGCGCTGCCTATCATCGGCGGGGGTCGGCGCAAGCCGGCCCCCGTTTTCGTTCAGGTCTCCCCGCCATGAAATTCCTCGATCAGGCCAAGATCTACGTCCGCTCCGGCGATGGCGGCGACGGCGTGATCGCGTTCCGGCGCGAGAAGCACCTGGAGTTCGGCGGCCCGGACGGCGGCAATGGCGGCCGCGGCGGCGACGTCCTGTTCGAGGCGGCGGAGAACCTCAACACCCTGATCGACTTCCGCTACACCCAGCATTTCCGCGCGCCGAAGGGCGGCAACGGCGCCGGGTCGGACCGCACGGGCGCGTCGGGGAAGGACGTGCTGATCCGCGTCCCAATCGGCACCCAATTGATCGACGACGACCGCGAGACCCTGCTCGCCGACCTCGACGCGCCCGGCAAGCGGATCGTGCTGTGCCGCGGCGGCGACGGCGGCCACGGCAACGCCCATTTCAAGACCAGCACCAACCGCGCGCCCCGCCGCGCCGACAAGGGCTGGCCCGGCGAGGAGCGCTGGGTCTGGCTACGGCTCAAGCTGATCGCCGACGTGGGGCTGGTCGGGCTGCCTAATGCCGGCAAGAGCACCTTCCTCTCGGTCGTCTCCGCTGCACGCCCCAAGATCGCCGACTACCCGTTCACCACCCTGCACCCTCAGCTCGGCGTCGTGCGCCTGTCGCACAGCGAGGAATTCGTCATCGCCGACATCCCCGGCCTGATCGAGGGCGCGCACGAGGGCGCCGGGCTCGGCGACCGCTTCCTCGGCCACGTCGAGCGCTGCGCGGTGCTGCTGCACCTGGTGGACGGCGCAGCCGGCAACGTGGTCGACGCCTGGCGCACCGTGCGGGAGGAACTGGCGGCCTACGGCGGCGGCCTCGCCGACAAGCCGGAGCTGCTGGTGCTGAACAAGTCGGACGCGATGTCGCCGCGGGAGGCGTCGGCCCGGCGGTCCGCCCTCGCCCGCGCCTCCGGCCAGCCGGTCACCTTGCTGTCGGGCGCCACCGGCGGCGGGGTGCCGGAGCTGCTGCGGCGCTTGATGACCTCGGTCCATGCCGCCCGGCTCGTGCCGGCATGATGCCCGAGCTGGCCAGCGCGCGCCTGCTGGTGGTCAAGATCGGCAGCGCATTGGTGGTGGAGGGCGCCGCGCCGCGCACGGCCTGGCTCGACGGGGTCGCCGCCGACATCGCCGCCGCCCGGGCGCGCGGCACTGCGGTGATCGTCGTCTCGTCCGGGGCGATCGCCCTCGCCCGGCATACGCTCGGGCTGACCCAAGCCCGGTTGCGGCTGGAGGAGAAGCAGGCCGCCGCCGCCGTCGGGCAAATCCGGCTCGCCCAGGCGTGGGCCGAGGCGTTGTCCGGGCACGGCCTGGTCGCCGCGCAGTTGCTGCTGACGCTGGAGGACACCGAGGACCGCCGGCGCTACCTGAACGCGCGCGCCACGCTCTCGACCTTACTGCAGTTGGACTGCGTGCCCGTCATCAACGAGAACGACAGCGTCGCCACCGCCGAAATCCGCTTCGGCGACAACGACCGCCTGGCCGCGCGCGTGGCGGAGATGGTGCAGGCCGACCAACTGGTGCTGCTGTCCGACATCGACGGCCTCTACACCGCCGATCCCAAGCGCGACCCGGCGGCCCGGCACATCCCGGTGGTGGCCGCGCTGACCCCGGACATCGAGGCGATGGGAGGCGAGCCGCCGCCGGGCTACTCGTCCGGCGGGATGCGGACCAAGCTGGTGGCGGCGCGGGTCGCAACCCAGGCCGGATGCGCCATGGCGATCGCGCTGGGCGCCGTGCCGCACCCGATCGCGGCGATCGCGGCCGGCGCGCGCTGCACGTGGTTCCTGCCGGCGCCCGAGGGCCGCTCCGCCCGCAAGCGCTGGATCGCCGGCAGCCTGCAGCCGCTCGGCACGCTGTGGGTGGACGCCGGCGCGGCCCACGCGTTGGCCCGGGGCCGGTCGCTGCTGCCGGCCGGCCTGCGCCGGGTCGAGGGCGCGTTCGGCCGCGGCGACCCGGTGGAGGTGTGCGACCCCGACGGCGTGTCGCTGGCCCGCGGCCTGTCCGCCTACGCCAGCGACGACGCCAGCCGCATCGCCGGGCACCGATCGGCGGAGATCGAAGCGCTGCTCGGCTGGCGCGGACGCGACGAGATCATCCACCGCGACGATCTCGTGCTGCTCATCGACAGCGCCCCCGCCCAGCCCGCAGTATCGATCGCATGAACACCGACGACGCCCCCACCGCTTGGCTGCACGAAGCTGGCCGCGCCGCCCGCGCCGCCTCCGCCACGCTGGCCCAAACGCCGGACGCCGCGCGGAACGCCGGGCTGCATGCCGCCGCCGCCCGGCTGCGGGAGGCGACCGCCCCGATCCTGGACGGCAACGCCGCCGACCTCGCCGCCAGCGACGCGGCCCCGGCCTTCCGCGACCGGCTCACCTTAACTGCCGAGCGCATCGCCGCGATGGCGCACGGCCTGGACGACATCGCCGCCCTGCCCGACCCGCTCGCCCGCACCCTGGCCGACTGGACGCGTCCGAACGGGTTGCGCATCCGCCGCGTCGCCGCCCCGATCGGTGTGATCGGCATGATCTACGAGAGCCGCCCGAACGTGGGCGCCGACGCCGCCGGGCTGTGCCTGAAATCCGGCAACGCCGTCATCCTGCGCGGCGGCTCCGAGAGCTTCGGCAGCGCCCGCGCCATCCACGCCGCCCTCGCCGCCGGGCTGGCCGACGCCGGGCTGCCGGCCGCCGCCGTGCAGGTCGCTCCGGGGACCGACCGCGCCTTCGTCGCCGCCATGCTGGCCGCCTCGGGCGTGCTCGACCTGATCGTCCCCCGCGGCGGCCGCAGCCTGGTCGAGCGCGTGCAGCGAGAGGCGCGCGTGCCGGTGCTGGCCCACGCCGAGGGGCTGAACCACGTGTTCATCCACGCCGCCGCGGACCCGTCGATGGCCTGCGCGATCGTCGCCAACGCCAAGATGCGCCGCACCGGCGTTTGTGGCGCCGCCGAGACGCTGCTGGTCGACGCCGCCTGCGCCGCCTATCTGCTGCCCCAGATCACCTCCTTCCTCGGCGCGCTCGGCTGCGCCTTCCGCGCCGACCCGCGCGCCCGGGCGATCGTCCCCTCCCTCCCCGCCGCCGGCCCGGCCGACTTCGACACCGAGTGGCTGGACGCCATCCTGAGCGTCGCCGTGGTGGACGGCGTCGACGGCGCGCTCGCCCACATCGCCGCCCACGGCAGCGAGCACACCGACGCCATCGTCACCGAAGACCCTGCCGCCGCCCAGCGCTTCCTGTCCGGGGTGTCGAGCGCGGTGGCGCTGTGGAACGCCTCGACCCAGTTCTGCGACGGCGGCGAGTTCGGCTTCGGCGCCGAGATCGGCATCGCCACCGGGCGCATCCACGCCCGTGGCCCGGTCGGCGTCGAGCAGCTCACCAGCTTCCGCTACATCGTCACCGGCACGGGCCAGGTGCGGCCCTGACCGACCCGGTGCCGCGCCACGGCGACCGCCGGCGGATGCGGATCGGATTGCTCGGCGGCTCGTTCAACCCGGCGCATGACGGCCATCGCCACGTCGCCCGCCTCGCCCTGCGCCGGTTGCGGCTGCAGCAGGTCTGGCTGCTGGTGTCGCCCGGCAATCCGTTGAAACCGCGGCACGGCATGGCGCCGTTCGCCGACCGGCTCGCCACCGCGCGCCGGATCGCGGACGGGCGCCGGGTGGTCGCCACCGATATCGAGCGCCGTCTCGGCACGCGCTACACGGTGGATACCTTGCGCGCCTTGAACCGGCTGTTTCCCCGGGTGGAGTTCGTCTGGGTGATGGGGGCCGACATCCTGGCCGAGCTGCCGAAATGGCGGCAGTGGCGCGAGATGTTCCACCGGACCGCCATGGCCGTGTTCCCCCGCCCCGGCTATAACCGGCGCGCGCTGGCCGGCCGGGCGGCGCTGCGGATGCGGCGGCATCACCGGCGGGCGCGGGAAGCGCCGGCGCTGGCGTCGATGCGGCGGCCGGCGTGGCTGTTCCTCCCGGCGCCGCAGACTGCAATATCCGCCACGGCGCTGCGCAACGCGCTATACTCGCCACCCAGCGCCACCATCAAGGGACCACGACGATAGCCAGGAAGCCGCCTGCCGACCCCAAGCCCGCCACCCCCGCCAAGAAGCGCCGCTCGCCGCAGCCGGCCGCGAGCCTGGCGGAAGCGGCCAAGGCGCCCGGGACGCCGCGCAAGAAAGCCGCTGCCGCCGGGCCGCGCGCCAAGGCCGCGCCGCGCGTCAAGGCGGAGCCGTCGCGGCTGGACCAGGTGCAGGCGGTCATCGTCGAGAGCCTCGAGAGCGACAAGGCGGAGAACGTCACGGTGCTCGACCTCGCGGGCCGCGCGGCGTTCACCGACCGCATGGTGATCGCGACCGGTCTGGCCGACCGGCAGATCAGCGCGATGGCGACGCATCTGCAAGAGAAGCTGCGCGACGCCGGGGTGGGCCGGGTGCCGGTCGAGGGCGCCGGCGGCTCGGACTGGGTGCTGATCGACGCGGGCGACATCGTGGTCCACTTGTTCAAGCCCGAAGCCCGCGCGCTGTACGCGCTCGAGAAGATGTGGGGCGAGGAGCTCGACGAGGCCCACGCGCAAACGCTCTGATGCAGCCGGAGCGCGTGTGGGACTATCCGCGCCCGCCCGCCCTGGAGCGGGTGCCGGAGCGCATCCGCATCGTGCTCGGCGGCGAGACCATCGCCGACACGGTGCAGGCCTGGCGGGTGCTGGAGACGACGCATCCGCCCGGGTACTACCTACCACCGTCGGCATTCGTGCCCGGCAGCCTGGAACCGCGCCCGCGCACGAGCTTCTGCGAGTGGAAGGGCGTCGCGCTGTATTGGACCGTCCGTGGCGGCGGCAAGGCCGCGGTGGACGCGGCGTGGTCCTATCCTGAGCCGGCGGCCGCGTTCGCCGCCATTCGCGACCATGTCGCGGTGTACGCCGGGCCGATGGACGCGTGTTTCGTGAGCGACGAAGCCGTGCGGCCGCAGCCGGGCGGCTTCTACGGGGGATGGGTGACGTCCAACTTGACCGGCCCGTTCAAGGGGGAGCCGGGGACGGAGTTCTGGTGAGAGACCTGGGCCGGGGAGTGAACCTCGCTGGGCCGGTTGCGTTGAATGGTCATGGCGCACACGATCGCACTCTCCCGCGGACTTGGCTGGTTCAGCATCGGGCTCGGGCTGGTTGAGTTACTCTACGGCCGGGCGCTCGGCCGGGCGCTGGGGATGCACGAGCGGACAGGCTTGCTGCGCGGCTTCGGCGCGCGGGAGCTCGGGACGGGGGCGGCCATCCTAACGGACCCGGCGAACCCTGCTTGGTTGTGGGCCCGCGTCGGCGGCGACGGCCTCGATCTCGCAATCCTCGCCAGCGCGCTGTCGCCGGACAACCCGAAACGCCAGAACGTCGCCCTGGCCATCGTAGCCGTCGCGGGCGTCACGGTCCTGGATGCGATCTGCGCCCGCGACTTGCAGCGCTCGCGCTGACTATGCCCGCTCGACCCCGCACCACCCGGCGATCGTCAGCGCCAGCACGCGCGTGACATCGTGCACGCAGGCGAGGCCGACGCTCTCGTCGATGCCGTGGATGTTCTCCGCATCCGGGCCGTAGCATGTCGCCTGCACGCCGCCGTACAGCGTGTAGAACCGCGCGTCCGTCAGACCCGGCGCTGCGTAGCTGCGCAGCTCCTGCCCCGTCACGGCCCGGTGGTGCGCGGTGACCGCCCGCGCGATCGGCTGGTCGGCGGGGAACACCGCGCCATCGGCCATGAAGCCGCGGAACGCGACCTCCAGCCGCGCCCCCGCCAGTCGGGGGTCGTCAGCCGCCTTCGCCACCAGCGCTTCGATTTCGCGCCGGACCGCGTGGCACGAATGGCCCGGCATGACGCCGACCCGCATGCTGATCCGCGCCCGGGTCGCGACCGAACTGGTCCACTCGCCGCCCTCGATGGTGCCGAAGTTGACGTTCACCGGATGGTTGTCGGCGGCGAAGGCGGGGTGGCGGCGCTCGCCCCGGTTCATTTCGGCCTCGTAGGCGCGGAACGCCTCGGCCAGCACGAACGCGGCCTCGATCGCGTTGACGCCGGCGTGCATCTCGCGCACGTGGGCGGGCCGCCCGGTGACGGTGACCCACGCCCAGACGACGCCGACCTCGGCCACGTACAGCGCCGGATAGCCGGGGCCGGGCTCCGGGATCAGGCAGGCGTCGGGCAGCGGCAGCGCGTGCATCACGGCCAGTGCGCCGTTGCCGGTGCACTCCTCCTCGATCACCGCCGCGAGCTGCAGGGGTGCTGCAGGGCGCAGTCCGGCCAGCTGCAGGGCGCGCACGGCCATGACGATGCTGGCCAGCCCGGCCTTCATGTCCCCGGCGCCGCGGCCGAACATGCGCCCATCGCGGATCGCGGGTTCGAAAGGCGCGGTGGCCCACAAATCGGCGGCGCCCTCCGGCACCACATCCACATGGCCCTGCAGCAGCAGGCTCCGGCCCCCGCCCGCGCGCGGCTCGCTCACCGCGACGACGTTCTCGCGCCCGGCGTAGGATATCAGCGGCGGCGAGAAACCCGGCTTGCCGCGCAGCGCATCCACGTCGACCGCCACCCGCCGCACCGGCAGGCCGAGCCCCTCGAACGCCGCGTGCATCGTGTCCAGCGCGCCATGCTCCTCGCCCAGCACGCTGCGCTGGCGCACCAGCGTGGACAGCAGGTCGACCGCATCGCCCTCCAGCGCGGCCACGGCGTCCAGCAGGGCGGCGCGCACGCCTGGGTCGAGCGACGGGTTTTGATCAGGCATGTCGTCCTCCGCGGTCAGCGGCACCAGCATGGCGCAGGACGGTCGAGCGGGCGAGTTCCATGCATCCGGACGGTGACAAGGCCGCAGGCAACCCTAACTCAGGGCGGCTGTTCCAATCGGGACGGAAGGGATAGGGTTGACCGATGCAAGATAATTACGCCTGTGCCGCCTCGCCGATCCGATCCGGGGCCATGATTTGACACGCCGGGTCGGGATCGTCGGCGCCGGGCCGGGCGGGCTGGCGGCGGCGATGCTGCTGGCGCGCGCCGGCGTCGACGTCACGGTGTTCGAGCGCCACGGCCGGGTGGGCGGACGCTCCGCCACCATCGACGCGCCAAGCCCCGCCGGGCGGTTCCGCTTTGACATGGGGCCCACGTTCTTCCTGTATCCGCGCGTGCTCGCCGACATCTTCGCCGCCTGTGGCCGCGACCTGGACGCCGAGGTCGACCTCATCCGGCTCGACCCGCAGTACCGGCTGATCTTCGAGGCGGGCGGCGAGATCATGGCCAGCCCCGACATGACCCGGCTCGCCGCGGCGGTCGCGCGGATTTCACCCGAGGACGCCGCCCAACTGCCGCGTTTCATGGCCGACAACCGCGCCAAGCTCGCCGCGTTCCGGCCGATCCTCGAATCGCCGTTCCACAGCGCGCGCGACCTGCTGCGCCCGGAGGTGCTGCGCTCGCTCAAGATGATGCGGCCGCACCGGACGGTGGATTCCGACCTCGCCACCTACTTCAAGGACGAGCGGGTCCGGCTGGCGTTCTCGTTCCAGTCCAAATACCTTGGCATGTCGCCGTTCCGCTGCCCGAGCCTGTTCACCATCCTGTCGTTCATGGAGTACGAGTACGGCGTCTATCACCCCCGCGGCGGCTGTGGCGCGGTGATGTCGGCGATGGCGCGGGTGGCCGAGGACCTCGGCGTCCGGATCGAGCTGGAGGAGCCGGTGCGGGAGATCCTGTTCGAGCGCCGCCGGGCGGTGGGCGTGCGCACCGACGCCGGCTCGCAGCGCTTCGACGCGCTGGTGATCAACGCCGACTTCGCGCAAACCATGGCGACGCTGGTGCCCGACGCCCTGCGCCGCCGCTGGACCGACCGGAAGCTGGCGACCAAGAAGTTCTCCTGCTCCACGTTCATGATGTATCTCGGCGTCGAGGGGGAAGTCGGCGACCTCAGCACCGGGGGCGACCTGGCGCATCACACGATCTACCTGTCCAAGGGCTACCGGCAGAACGTGGCCGAGATCGAAGCCGGGCGGGTGCCGCCGGGCGACCCGTCGTTCTATGTCCAGAACGCCTGCGTGACCGATCCGGAGCTGGCGCCGCGCGGCCACTCGACCTTGTACGTGCTCGTGCCCGTCGGCAACCGAGTCGAGGGCGGAGTCGATTGGGCCGCGCAGACCGCCCGGTTCCGCGCGCTGACCTTGCAGCGGCTGGAGCGGCTCGGCGTGCGCGACATCGAGCGGCGCATCGTGTTCGAGAAGGTGATGACGCCCACGGACTGGGAGACCGACCTCGACGTGTACCGGGGCGCCACGTTCAACCTGGCGCACTCGTTGCGGCAGATGCTGCATTTCCGTCCGCGCAACCGGTTCGAGGACCTCGACGGCGTGTACCTGGTCGGCGGTGGCACCCATCCGGGCAGCGGCCTTCCGGTCATCTTCGAGAGCGCGCGCATCACGGCGCGGCTGATGGCCGACGACCTCGGGCTGTCCGCCTCCAACTGGGCGCCGCAATCGGCGATGTCGGCCCCCCACTACCAACCGGTGATCGCGGAGGCGCTATCGTGAGCAAGCTCGACCCCATCGGCGTCGTCGGCAGCGGCCTCGGCGGCCTGGCCGCCGCGTGCACCCTGGCCGCGCGCGGCCACCGCGTGGTGCTGTTCGAGAAGAACGATTGGCTCGGCGGCAAGGCGGCGGTGCTCGAGGAGGAGGGTTTCCGGTTCGACATGGGGCCGACCATCCTGACGGTGCCCGCCGTGCTGCAGCGCATCTTCGCCGAGGCGGGCCGCAGCATGGACGCGACCCTGGACATGCGCCGGCTGGAGCCGCAATGGCGCTGCTTCTTCGACGACGGGGCCGTGCTGGACCTGTCGGAGGACACGTCGCGCATGATGGCGACCCTCGACCGCTTTAGCCCCGGCAACAGCGCCGGCCACCGCGACTTCATGGCGCTCAGCGAGAAACTGCACGAGGTCAGCCAGAAGTTCTTCTTCTGGCGGTCGGTCGAGGACATCCGCGACACGATGGACCTCAAGCGGAACATGGACCTGGCGACGTTGAAGGACGTGCTGAGCCTGCGCATGGGCTCCACCGTCGCGAGCCAGATCCGCAAGCGCGTGCCCGACCCGCGGGTGGCCCAGATGCTGGACCATTTCGTGCAGTATGTCGGCTCGTCGCCATACGGGTCGCCGGCGGTGCTGTGCAGCATCGCCCACATGCAGACCGAGGGCGGCATTTGGTACCCGATGGGCGGCACCCGCGCGGTGCCGACGGCGCTGCAGCGGCTGGCCGAGGAATTGGGCGTCGACATCCGCCTCGGCTGCGGCGTCCAGAGCATCACGAGCGAGCGCGGCCAGGTGACGGGCGTGGTGACGGAGGCGGGCGAGGCCGTGCCGCTCTCGTCGGTGGTGTCCAACATGGACAGCGTCCGCACCTACCAGGAGCTGGTCGGCGGCGACGCGGCGCGCAGCTTCGGCAAGCGCTGGAAGCGGGAGCCGGCGTGCTCGGGCGTCGTGCTGTATCTCGGCCTCGACCGCGCCTACGACCACCTGCTGCACCACGATTTCGTGTTCTCTCGCGACCCGGAGGAGGAGTTCGACTGGATCTATAACAAGGGCGAGCCGGCGCCGGACCCGACCTGCTACATCGCGGCGCCGTCCCGCACCGAGCCCGGCGTGGCGCCCCCGGGCGGCGAGGCGCTGTACGTGCTGGTGCACACGCCGTACCTTCGCCCCCACCATGACTGGTCGCAGATGCTGCCGGGCTATCGCCAGGTAATCCTGGACAAGCTGAAGCGCACGGCCGGGCTGGCCGACATCGAGGACCGCATCGTGTTCGAGCGCACGCTGACGCCGGCCGACATCCATGAGCGCTACCGGGTGCTGAATGGGGCGATCTACGGCCTCGCCAGCCACGGCCGGTTCTTCGGCGCGTTCAAGCCGGGCAATCGTTCGCGGGATCTGGGCGGCCTGTACCTGGCCGGCGGCGCGGCGCATCCGGGGCCGGGGATGCCGATGGTGCTGATGTCCGGCTGGATCGCAGCGGACAGCCTGGACCGGGACCTCGCGTCCAACGCCGCGCCGCTGTCGGCCTAAGATGACGCCGGCGGACCCGCTCGCGGCGCGGTCGGAGACGCTGTTCTGGCTGTTCGGCTACTACCTGCGGTGGTACGTCCACCGCAGGTTCCATGGGGTGCGACTGTCCCGCAGCGGCGTTCCCGCCGTGCCATCCGGACCGTTGATCGTCTATTCCAACCACTCCTCGTGGTACGACCCGGCGCTGTACATCATCCTGAACACCAAGCTGTTTCCCGGACGCGCCGGGTTCGGCCCCATGGACGAGGCAGCGCTGGGCAAGTACGGCGTGCTGCGCCGCATGGGCGTGTTCGGGGTGGAGCAAGACTCGGCCCGTGGCGCGGCGCATTTCCTGCGCACCAGCCTGCGCGTCCTGGACGACCCGGCGGCGATGTTCTGGATCACCGGCGAGGGCGCCTTCACCGACATCCGCGCCCGCCCGATCGTGCTGCGCCCCGGCATCGCCCACCTCGCCCGCCGGATGCCGGAGGCGACGATCCTGCCGCTCGCGATCGAGTACACCTTCTGGAACGAGAGCAAGCCGGAGGCGCTGCTGCGTTTCGGGCCGCCCATCGAGACGGCGCGGGACCGCAGCGTGGCGGAGTGGACGGCGGTGCTGGAGGCCGGGCTGACCCGCACGATGGACGCGCTGGCGGCGGAGTCGATGCGGCGTGACCCGGGCCTGTTCCAGCCCGTGGTGCGCGGCGTGGCTGGGGTCGGCGGGGTTTACGACCTGTACCGGCGCATCCGCGCGGCGTTGGCGGGACAGCGATTCAACGCCAGCCACCAGGACCCCGCGTTCGACCTGCCAGCCAGCCTCACCCCGCCCGCTGCCGGCATGAAGCGGGCCGAGGAAACCCCTGGAACCTTGGCCAGCTTCTCCCTCTCCCGCCAACGGGAAAGGGAGAAGGCGCGGGAGGGATAGTGCTCGGGTGGATCGCGTTGGCTTTGGCGGGGGCGCCGTTCCTGCTCGCCCTCTGGAACCTGGCACTTTACCGGACGCCTGCCCCGGCCGACGCCGTGGTGCCGGTTTCGGTGCTGCTGCCGGCGCGCAACGAGGCAGCCAACATCGCGGACGCGGTCGCGTGCATCCTGGCCAATCAAGGGGTCGAGATCGACTTGGTCGTGCTGGACGACGGCTCCACCGACGCCACCCCCGACATCCTGCGTGCCATCGCCGACCCCCGGCTGCGGGTGGCGGAGGGTGGCGTGCTGCCGCCGGGTTGGTCGGGCAAGCAGCACGCCTGCGCGGCGCTCGCCCGCCAGGCGCGGCACGAGCTGATGGTGTTCGTCGATGCCGACGTGCGCCTCGCGCCCGACGCGCTGCGCCGGATGGTCGGCTACATGCAGCGGCACGATGTCGGGCTGGCCAGCGGGTTTCCCCGGCAGCGCGTGGTGACATGGTCGGAGCAGCTGCTGATCCCGCTGATCCATTTCCTGCTGCTCGGCTACCTGCCGATGGCGCAGATGCGGCGGTCGCTGTCGCCGGGGCTCGGCGCCGGGTGCGGTCAGCTGTTCATCGCGCGCCGCGACGCCTATGTCCGCGCGGGCGGGCACGCGGCGATCCGGGCGTCGTTGCACGACGGGATCACCCTGCCCCGCGCGTTCCGCCGCGCCGGCAGCATGACCGGGCTGTTCGACGCGACCGGGCTGGCCGAGTGCCGGATGTACGACACTGCGGGGACGCTGTGGGAAGGGCTGACCAAGAACGCGACCGAGGGCATGGCCAAGCCGGTCGCCCTGCCGTTCTGGACCGCGGTGCTGGCGGGCGGCCACGTCCTGCCGTTGGCGCTGGCGCTGCTGTCGCCCAGCCCGCAGGCCATGCTGGCGCTGGTGCTGTCGATCGGCCTCCGCCTCGTGCTCGCGGAGCGGTTCCGGCAGCCGGCCGCTAGCGCGCTGCTGCACCCGCTGGGCGTCCTGGCGCTGCTGGTCGTGCAGTGGGCGGCGCTGGCGCGGAGCCTGCGCGGCCGGCCCGCGACCTGGCGTGGGCGCGCCTACCCGGCCCAATGATCCGCGCCTGCCTGCTGGCCGCTGCCATCGCCCTTCCCGCCGCCGCGGAACCCGGCGGGCTGGACGTGGTCGTCGGCAACGTCCGCTCCGCGAAGGGCGACGTCCGCGTCGCCGTCTGCGACAAGGCCACCTTCCTGCAGGAAACCTGCGCCTACCACGGCCATGTCCCGGCGCGACCCGGCGAGGTGATCGTCCATATCGCCGGCGTTCCCCCTGGCACCTACGCGGCACAGGCCTTCCAGGACGAGAACGGCAACGGCAAGATCGACCGGACCTTCTTCGGCATCCCACGGGAGGGCATCGGCTTCTCCAACGATGCGCCGATGCGCTTCGGGCCGCCCAGCTTCGCCGACGCGATGTTCCGCGTCGGCGCGGGCGGCGGAAGGGTCGTGTTTGCGCTAAGGTATTTGCAGTAATCCAAGGGAACGACGCCATGGCCCACGATCACGACCATCACGACGGGCACAGCCATGGGGGGCACGGCCATGCCCCGGCGTCCTTCGGGCGGGCGTTCGCCATCGGCACCGCGCTGAACGCCGCCTTCGTCGCCGCCCAGGTGTTCTACGGCCTCGCCGCGCACTCGGTGGCGCTGCTGGCCGACGCCGTGCACAATTTCGGCGACGTGCTGGGGTTGCTGATCGCCTGGGGGGCTGCGACCCTCGCCCGGCGGGGGCCGACGCAGGCCCGCACCTACGGCTGGGGCCGCAGCACCATCCTGGCCTGCCTGGCCAACGCCGTCGCGCTGCTGCTCGGCTGCGGCGCCATCGCGGTCGAGGCGATCCGCCGCATCGGCGACGCGCAGCCGGTCGCGGGCCAGACGGTGATGTGGGTGGCAGCGCTCGGCATCGTCATCAACGGCGCGACGGCGCTGCTGTTCCTGCGGGGACGCAAGGACGACCTGAACGTCCGCGGCGCGTTCCTGCACATGGCGTCCGACGCGGTGGTCTCGGCGGGCGTGGTCGTGGCCGGGCTGCTGATCCTCGCCACCGGCTGGAGCTGGGTCGACCCGGTGACGAGCCTGGCCATCGTGGCGGTGATCGTCGCCGCGACCTGGGGCCTGCTGCGCGACTCCACCAACCTCGCGCTGGACGCCGTCCCCGGCGGCATCCACCTGCCGCACGTCGAGGCGGCGCTGTCGGGCCTGTCCGGCATCGTCGAGGTCCACGACCTGCACGTGTGGGCGCTCAGCACGACCGAGACCGCGTTGACCGCGCATCTCGTGACCGACGGGCACGAGTCGGCGGATTTGGTGCGGCAGGCGTGTGTTTTGTTGCAGGAGCGTTTCCGGATCGGGCATGCGACCATCCAGGTGGAGACGGCGGCGAGCGCGGCGGCGTGCGACCTACGGCCGTCGCACGTGGTTTGACGCTGGCGGCGCGGTCCCGTGATCGTTTCGAATGCTACCTGGATGTGAAAAAGTCGTCAAAAAGAGAGATAAAGGCCGGCGCACAAACGATGCCCCAAGGTTCTCACTTTTTAAAACTTTATGTTATAGTAATTAGCTTTAAATTTGTGGTCCACAGTGTATTGCTGTTTTAGAGCATAGTGCAATTACTTCAGCTCGAAAACCGAGTGGACCCAAGTAGCTCCTCGAACTTAGGAGACGACTTGGGTTTAGCTTAGAAAAACACAGGGGCGGCGCCATGGCTTTCACCTACATGACGAACTTGAACCAGAAGCTCGACCTCGCCGGAACCGGCGATAACATCGTCGTGGCCGTCGGGGACAACGAGACGATCACCAGCGGCGCTTTCGTCTTCGGCCTTGCCCAATCGCCGACCACAAGCAGTGTTTCGAACAACACCGTCTATTTGGCCGGGACCGGCAGCACGTTCACGGGCTCGACCGGGCGCAGCGCCAGCGATCACGTCGCGGTTTACGGCAACAACGACACGGTGCAGATCACCGCCGGCAACGTGGACTACTACGGCAACGGCGGCACCGTCACCGCAACGGGGTTCCGTATTGCCGACAGCCAGTATTCGATGGGCCATACCGACATCGTGGCGCACGGAACCGGCTCGCTCTACGCGGTGGCGACCCCTGGCGGCTCCATGAACTTCATCGGCGATGCCGGCTACTACGTCATCGACGGCCGGGACTCCCACGCGACCAACATCGATCTCGGCAAGGGCGGCGGCATCGCGGCCGGCGGCGCCGAACGGGCCCCGTACACGCCGGGCAATTCCTGGAGCGGAACCAGCACGCTCAAGGCCGGCACCGGCGATCAGGGCAGCGTGCTGTATGGCGCGGCGCACGGCAACAACACGCTGATCTCGACCGGCCATGCGACGGTCGGCATGGAAGGCGGGCAATTCGCGAACAACGTCCTCGACGCGTCCCAGTCCACCGGGAACAATTGGCTGGAGGGCTACCAGGGTCCGGCGACCCCCGACGCCACCACGACCAACAATAACCCGGGCAGCACGAGGATGATCGCCGGCTCGGGCAACGACATCCTCGTGCCGGGCGCCGGCAACAACGTCATGGTCGCCGGCAAGGGCGCGGACAATTTCCTGATCTTCAACGATGCCGCCAACCAGGTCGCGGGCGGCAACACGGCGCTCGTGCAGGGCTTCAAGCAAGGCACCGATCACGTCGGGCTCTATGGCTTCACCGGAACGACCGACGCGATCTTGGCCGGCGCGCAGCACTTCGGCGGCAACACGAGCTTGCGCCTCCAGGACGGCCTGCAGCTCACCGTGGCGGGCGTGAACCTGACCGCGGCGGACGTGTGGCGTGCTGGCTGAAGGGGCGGCCTGACCGGGAGGGAGAGCGGCGAAGACCTGGAACACCGCTTCCCATGCCTGCGCTCGATCCACTAAGACAGGCACGCTGATCTTCCGGGGTGCCCGTCCATGCTCACGCGATTGGGTGAGGCTCGCGCTGGTGGCGCGGACCGTCATCTTGCCTGGTCTCTCGCCGGGATCGCGGGGGCGCTGAACGCTGCGGGCTTCTATGCCGTGGGCGTGTTCTCGTCGAACATGACCGGCAACGTGGCCGCCCTGGCCGATCACCTCGCCCTGGCCGACCTGGCGGCCGCGGCGACCTACCTGGCCCTGGTGGCGATCTTCGTGTCGGGTGCGACGGTCTCGACCTTGCTGATCAACGCCGGCCGGAGACGACAGATCGCGGGCATCTACGCGTTCAGCATCCTCGCCGAGGCGGTGTTGCTGACCGGCTTGGCGTGCGCGGATCTGTGGCTGACCGGCGCCGGACGCGGACCCCTGCTGGCCTACGGCCTGAGCTTCCTGATGGGATTGCAGAACGCGGTGGTGACCCGGATTTCCAACGCGCGGGTGCGCACGACCCACGTCACGGGGATGGTCACCGACATCGGGATCGAACTGGGCAACCTGCTGGACCTTGCCTGGCACCGTGGCTGGCGGCGCGAACGGGACGGCACGGCGGACTACGACGCGGACAAGCTCCTGCTCCACGGCTTCACCGTGCTCTCGTTCCTGGCCGGCGGCATCTCCGGCGTCCTCGCCTACAAAAGCTTGGGGCCGTATTTCCTGTTCGGGGCAGCCTTCCTCCTCTTGCTGCTTGCCGTGCCTGGCATCGTTCCCAGGAACACAACGCTGGCGCCGGACGCAGGGTAGGCTGGTTTACTTGGGCTTCGCGTCATATTTTCCAGGGGGCACTCTGCCGCTCTAACCCTCGGTGACAACCCCGTCCCGGATATCCCGCGCATGCGCCGCCGGGTCGCGCAGGGCCGGGTCGCCCATGCCGCCGCCCCCCGGCAAGTGCAGCACCAACCGGTCGCCGTCCGGCACGACCTGGAACCCCTTCGGCCGCAGCGTCGCGCCCGACTTCAGCTCGACCCGGCCCGGCGCGCCATCGCCCCCGCCGTCCCGGCCCCGCGGCGGATGGCCCACCCGGTCGAACACGGCATTGACCGCGAACTCCAAATCGTCCCGCCCGCCGATCTCCATGACCTGCCCCAGCCCGCCCCGCGTCCGCCCGGCGCCGCCGCTGTCCGGCCGCAGCTCCTTCCGCCAAATGACCACCGGCGCCACGTTCTCGGTCGCCTCGACCGGCATCGTCCGCACGCCGGACGGGAACGCCGTCGCGTCCAGCCCGTCCAGGCCGGGACGCGCGCCGGTCCCGCCGGAGTTGAAGGTGATCACCTCGAAATCGTCCAGCACCGGGCGGTCCGGCGTGACCTGCCCCGACACCGCGCCGCCGCCGCGCAACGGCGGGTTCCACAGGCACGACGACCCCTCCGCCACCACCCGGTCCGGCACCGCCTGGTGCAGGCAGCCCATCATCAGGTCCGGCAGCAGGTGGCCGATGACGTGCCGCACCGCGACCGGATACGGCCGGGGCGCGTTCAGGATGCAGCCGACCGGGATCGCCATCCGGAACGGCGCCAGCGAGGCGGTGTTGTTCGGGATGTCCGGCGCCACCACCACCTTGATGCCGAAGCAGGCGTAGGCGCGCGTGTAGGCCGCCGGCACGTTGATGCCGCGGGTGGACAGCCCCGACGTGCCGGCGAAATCCACGTCGATGCGGTCGGCGCCGATCGTCATCGCCGCGTGCAGGGACACCGGCGCCTCGTAGCCGTCGCTGCCGATGGCGGCGCGGTAGGTCCCGCGGGGCAGGCGCGCGATCTCGGCCAGGGTGGCGCGGCGGCTGCTGTCGAAGATGAACCCGGCGAGCGGGTCGAGGCTGTCCATCGCGAACTCGTCCATCATCTGCGCCAGGCGGCGGATGCCGGCGTCGTTGCAGGCGCACAGCGAGTACACGTCGCCCTCCAGCTCGACCGGCAGCCGGGTCCCGGCGCGCAGGATGTCGAACAGCGTCTCGTTGGGGCGGCCCCGGTCGAAGCACTTCACGATCGGGATGTACATCCCTTCCTCGAACACGCTGCGGCCTTCCGGCCCCATGCCGAGGCCGCCGACGTCGATGACGTGGGCGGTGTTGGCGAACAGCCCGGCGATCGCGCCGTGGTGGAACGCCGGGGACACCACCGTCAGGTCGTGCAGGTGCCCGGTGCCGAGCCACGGGTCGTTGGTGATGTAGTGGTCGCCTTGCCGCATGGACGCGGCCGGGAACTTCGCCAGGAAGTGGCCCACGCTTTCCATCATGGAGTTGACGTGGCCGGGCGTGCCCGTGACCGCCTGCGCCAGCATCCGGCCGGACAGGTCGAAGACGCCGGCCGACAGGTCGCCCGCCTCGCGCACGGTGGTGCTGAACGCGGTGCGGATCATGGTCTGCGCCTGCTCCTCCACCACCGCGATCAGGCGGTTCCACATGACTTGGCGCTGGATGGCTTCGAGGGCGTTCATGGGGCTCCGTGCGTCAGGACGATGTTGCCGTGGGTGTCGATCGCGCCGTGCCAGCCGGGGCCGACCAGGGTGGAGGTCTCGCCCTCCGCGACCACGGCCGGGCCGCGGAGGCGCGCGCCGGGGGCAAGCGCCGCGCGGTCCAGCACGGGCCAGGCGGACACCTCGCCGGTCGCGGTGTCGCGGATGGCAAGGCTGCGGGGCCGGCCGGCAGTTCGTGGCGGAAGCGGCGGGTCGGGCGCGTCTTGCGGAACGGTGGCGACGGTCAGGGCGAAGCTCATCGCCTCGACGTCGGAGCCGGGCACGGGGCGGTCGTAGCAGCGCGCGTACTCGGCGTCGAACGCGGCCCGGATCGCGGCGACCGCGGCGGCGTCCAAGGGTCCGTCCGGCAGGGGCACGGGGATCTCGTGCCCCTGCCCCAGGTAGCGCATGAACGCCGTGCGCGTCTGCCGCGTGGCCGCGCCGAAGCTGCCCTGCGCCACGACGCACAGCGCCTCGTCGCCCATCGCGTCGAGCAAGCCGTTCACCGCGGTGGCGTCGAAGCGGCTGAGGCGCTGGTACAGGCTGCGGACCACCTCGTAGCCGATCGGCGCGCGCAGGAAGCCGATGGCGCTGCCGACCCCGGCGCCCAGCGGCACCAGCACGCGCGCGATCCCGATCTTCTCCGCGACCCGGGTCGCGTGCACCGGGCCGCCGCCGCCGAACGCGATCAGGGTGCGGCCGTCGTAGGTCTTGCCCGACTCGATCGCGTGGATGCGGGCCGCATTGGCCATCGTTTCGTCCACCATCTCGACCACGCCGAGCGCCGCCATGCCAGGGTGCAGGCCCAGCCGGTCGCCGATGTGCGCGGCCAAGGCGGCGACGGACGCGGCGGCGTCCAGCGCCATCGTGCCGCCGGCGAACCGCGCCGGGTCGTAGCGGCCGAGTGCCAAGTTCGCGTCCGTCACGGCCGGGCGTGCGCCGCCCCGGCCGTAGCAGGCGGGGCCAGGGTCCGCCCCGGCGCTCTCCGGGCCGACGGCGATGCGGCCCAGCGTGTCCAGGTGCGCGATGCTGCCGCCGCCCGCGCCGATCTCGACCATCTCGATCACCGGTATCCGCAGCGGCAGGCCGGAGCCTTTCTTGAACCGCCCGACCCGCGCGACCTCGAAGCTGCGCGACGCCTGCGGCTGGCCGTCGTCGATCAGGCAAATTTTCGCCGTCGTGCCGCCCATGTCGAACGACAGCACCCGGTCGAGCCCGCACTGCCGCGCGACGTGAGCGGAGAAGATCGCGCCGCCCGCCGGCCCGCTCTCGACCAGCCGGATCGGGAACCGGCAGGCGGTCTCGACCGTCGTCAGCCCGCCGCCCGACAGCATCAGGAACACCGGCGCGCCCAGCCCGATGTCGCGCAGCCCGAACTGCAGACGCGTCAGGTAGGTCGCCATCAGCGGCTGCACGTAGGCGTTGGCGGCGGTGGTGGAGAACCGCTCCCACTCGCGCATCTCCGGCGACACGTCGCAGGACAGCGAGACGGGGACGCCGGGCAGCAGCTCGGCCAGGATCGCGCCCGCGCGGCGTTCGTGCGCCGGGTTGACGAAGCTGTGCAGGAAGCCGACCGCGACGCTCTCCACGCCCTCGCGGCGCAGCACGGGCACGAGCGCCCGCATTGCGTCCTCATCCAACGGCAGCAGCACGCGCCCGGCGTGGTCGAGCCGCTCCGGCACCGGCAGGCGCAGGTAGCGCGGCACCAGCGGCTCCGGCAGCACGATGTTGAGGTCGTACTGGTCGTAGCGGCTCTCGTTGCCCATCGCGAGCACGTCGCGAAAGCCTTCTGTGGTGACGAGCGCGGTCCGGGCGCCCCGGCGCTCGATGATGGCGTTGGTGGCCAGGGTGGTGCCGTGCACGACGATGGCGATGTCGGCGGGCATCAACCCGGCGTCGCGCAGGATGGCCTGGACGCCGGCGATCACGCCCTGCTCCGGCGCGCCCTGGGTGGTCAGGGTCTTGCCCGTCAGGCGATGCCCTGGCCATTCGAGGGCGAGATCGGTGAAGGTGCCGCCGATATCGACGGCGAGGCGGGCGTGCATCGCGACTCCCCTTGGCTTGCGCGGCGTCTGTGCCCAATAGTGCCGTCAGCAGCAGGAGAGCGCCATGACCGATTGGCGAACCGAAGGCGTACGGGTGATCCCGGCCGGCAGCCTCGACCCGAACACGGCGCAGACGCCGGGCATGACCCGGGCGGCGGCGGTCAACTTCGCCCGGGTCGGCGCGCAGAAGATTTGGGCCGGCACCGTCCACATTCACCCCGACGCCAAGACCGGCGCGCACCACCACGGCGCGCTGGAGAGCGTCATCTACGTGGTGCGCGGCCGTGCCCGGATGCGCTGGGGCGAGGCGCTGGAGTTCACCGCCGAGGCCGCCCCCGGCGACTTCATCTTCATCCCGCCCTACGTCCCGCACCAGGAAATCAACGCCAGCACGCACGAGACGCTGGAGTGCGTCGTGATCCGCAGCGACAACGAGGCCGTGGTGGTCAACCTCGACATCGCCGCCGCCGAGACGCCGGAGCGCGTGCCCTGGGTCGACCCGATCCACCCGGCGCCGGAGGGCTAGAACTCCAGGCAGATCTTGCCGAAATGCGCGCCGCTCTCCTGGTAGCGGAACGCGTCGGCGATCTCGGCCAGGCCGAAGCTGCGGTCGATGGACGGACGGAAACCGGTCGCCTCGATCGCCCGCACCATGTCGGCCTGCTCGCGCCGGCTGCCGACGATGAGGCCCTGCAGCCGCGCCTGCTTGGCCATCAGCGCAGCCGTCGGCACCTCGCCGCCCCGCCCGGTCAGCACGCCGATCAGCGCGATATGGCCGCCGACCCGGACCGCCTTGATGGATTGCGGCAAGGTGCCGGGGCCGCCGACCTCGATCACGTGGTCGACGCCGCGCCCGCCGGTCCAGTCGCGGGCCCGGGCGCCCCAGTCGGCGTGCGTCCGGTAGTTGATGGTGTGGTCGGCGCCCATCGCCCGCGCGCGCTCCAGCTTGCCGTTCGACGACGAGGTCGCGACGACGGTGGCGCCCATCAGCTTGGCGAACTGCAGCGCGAAGATCGAGACGCCGCCCGTGCCCAGCACCAGCACCGTGTCGCCCGCCTTCAACCCGCCCTCCACCACCAGCGCGCGCCACGCCGTCAAACCGGCCGTGGTCAGGGTCGCGGCTTCGGCGTGGCTGAAGCCGTTCGGCGCGCGGGTGAAGTGGGTCGCGGGCGCGGTGACCGCCTCGCGCGCGTAGCCGTCGACGCCGTCGCCCGGGACGGTCGCGAAATCCCCGATCGTCGCCGGGCCGTCGTGCCAGGTCGGGAAAAAGCAGGACACGACGTGGTCGCCGGGCGCGAACTCGGCCACCCCCGCGCCGACCGCCTCCACCACCCCCGCGCCGTCCGACATCGGGATGCGGCCGTCGACCGGCCAGCCCTCGCGGGAGACGACGCCGTAGTCGTGGTAGTTCAGGGAACAGGCGTGCAGGCGGACGCGGATTTCGCCGTGAGCCGGCGCGGCGGGATCGGCGAGGTCGGCCACGGTGAGACGGCCGAGGCCGCCGGGCGTGCGGAGGGCGATGGCTTTCATGCGAGGGCTCCTGTCGTCGTGTTAAGGCAAGGCTGGGCTCTGCCCAGGCCCGCCAAAGGCCGGAGGCCCTTGGAACCCTTTATAATGGATTTCAAAGGCTCCGCCTTTGACGGGGTCCAGGGGCTGGCCCCTGGCCTTCATTCCTCCCGCGGACGCCCACGACCTTGCTTCACGGTCGCGCGCACCCCTTTCGCCTCCAGCCGGCGTCGTTTGCTCCCCAACGTCGGCCGGGTCGCCCGGCGCAGCACCGGCATGACCGCCGCCTCCCGCAGCAATTCCAGCAGGCGCTCCCGGGCGTCGGCGCGGTTGCGCTCCTGGGTCCGGAAGCGCCGCGCGACCAGCACCAGCACGCCGTCCTGGTTCATCCGCCGCCCCGCCAGCACGTCCAGGCGCGCCCGCAGGCCGTCCGGCAGCCCCGACCGCCCGGCGTCGAACCGCAGCTCGACGGAGGTCGCGACCTTGTTGACGTTCTGCCCACCGGGGCCGGCGGCGTGGATGAACCGCTCCTCGATCAGCGCCTCGTCGACCGACAGGTGCCGCGTGATGGGCAGGCGGCTCAGATGAACTGGCCGCGCAGGAAGCCCAGCGCCGGCAGCGGCGTCCAGGCCCGCGGCAGGTCGGCGCGGCGGATCGGGGCGACGCTGTAAAACGGCGCCGGCTGCTTGGACCCGCGGAGCAGGGCAGCGTAGGCGCGCACCTGCTGCTCGCGCCAGTTGCGGTCCGCCAGGGCGGCCATGCGGTTGGGATAGATCTCGGCGACCCGGCTGTTCCGGCCGACCTGCGCCACCACCGCCCACAGCGTATCGTCGCTCGGGCGCGTGAGGCTGATGACTTGGCTCATGCGTTCCGACCCATGGCAACCCTCCGTCCAACTCCGCCACGCTAGCCGGAAACGGTCAACCCGCCTTGCGATACGATTTCTTGAACGGCTTGCGCGGCGCCCCGTTCGCCGCCCCCGACGCCACTTCGACCGGACCGCGCGCCGCCTCGATCTGCGGCTCGCCCTCGCCCGCCTCTGCGACCGACTCGGCGAACCGCACCGCCACGTCCTGCGCGATCTCGAACTTGGTGTCGCCGGCGAAGATGCGGATGGCGCCGATCTCCTGCTTCGTCACCCCGCCGAGCCGGCAGATCAGCGGCACCAGCCATTTCGGATCGGCGTTGTTGCGGCGGCCGACGCCGATGCGGAACCACGCCATCGCGCCGCCGCGCGCCGGGCGCGGCGTGTCGCGCCAGGCCGGGATCGCGCCGTCGGCCCGGTACGGCGACACCGGGCGCTCCATCCGCGGCGGCCCCAAATCCTCGGCGATCTCCTCCGGCGACGGCAGCCGCGCCCGGTGCAGCCGGATCAAGGCGGCGGCGATCTCCTCGGCCGAACGTCCGCCCAGCAACGCACGCGCCAGGATCAAGTCCTCCTCGGTCGCGGCCTCGGCTAGGATCGGATCGTCCAGCAGGCGCTCCTGGTCGCGGGCGCGGATCGAGTCGGCGCTTGGCGGACGCGCCCACTGCGCCACCACGTTGGCGCTGGCCAGGATTTGCTCCGCCCGGCGGCGTCGGGAATGCGGCACGATCAGCACGCTCACGCCCTTGCGGCCGGCGCGGCCGGTGCGGCCGGAGCGGTGCAGCAGCATCTCCTTGTTGGTCGGCAGGTCGGCGTGGATCACCAGGCCGAGATCTGGAAGGTCCAGCCCGCGCGCCGCCACGTCGGTCGCCACGCACACCCGGGCGCGGCCGTCGCGCAGGGATTGCAGCGCGGTGGTGCGGTCGTGCTGGCTCAACTCCCCCGACAGCGCCACCGCCATGAACCCGCGCTCCACCAGCCGGCCGTGCAGCCGCTTGACGCCCTCGCGGGTGCCGCAGAACACCAAGGTCGCGCGCTGCTCGAAGAAGCGCAGCACGTTGACCACGGCGTGCTCGACCTCGTTCGGCGCGACCCGGTAGGCGCGGTACTCGATGTCGCCGTGCGGCTCGTTCTTGACGAGGGTGTCGATGCGCAGGGCGTCGCGCTGGTACTGCTTGGCAAGCGAGGCGATCTCACGCGCGATGGTGGCGCTGAACATCAAGGTGCGGCGCTCGGCCGGCGTCGCGTCCAGGATGAACTGCAGCTCCTCCTGGAAGCCGAGGTCAAGCATCTCGTCGGCCTCGTCCAGCACCGCCACGCGCAGGGTGGACACGTCCAGCTGCTTGCGTTCGAGGTGGTCCTTCAGCCGGCCCGGCGTGCCCACGACGATGTGGCAGCCATCGGCCAGCGCCCGCTGCTCCCGCCGCGAGTCCATGCCGCCAACGCAGGAGACCACGCGCCCGCCGGCGTCGGCGTACAGCCAGGACAGCTCGGCGTGCACCTGCATCGCCAGTTCACGCGTCGGCGCCACCACCAGCGCGAGCGGCGACCCGCCCCGCCCGAACCGCTCCGCCTCGCCGAGCAGGTTGCCGGCGAAGGCCAGCCCGTAGGCGACGGTCTTGCCGGACCCGGTCTGCGCCGACACGAGCAGGTCGCAGGTCGAGCCGCCCTGCTCGATGACGGCAAGCTGCACCGGCGTGGGTTCGAGGTAGCCGCGCGCGTCGAGGGCGCGGGCGAGCGCGGGATTGGTCGTGGGGAATGGCATAGGCGCTGCATATAGGAGTTGCGGCGCGCGGACCAAATGCGCTGGCGGCAAAGCCGCTGGCCGCGCGCGCCAATGGGTTTTGGTCGGACAAGCACTTGACGGCTCGCGGTCGCCATCCCACCCGGACTCTGGCAACCTGGCGGCATGATCCCAGCACCGCCCCTCGCCTGTAGAACTCCTCAGCGCATCGAGCAACTCGGCCGTATCAGGACCGACGACTACGCCTGGATGAAGGACGACGGCTGGCAGCGCGTGCTGCGCGACCCGGCGGCGCTGCGGGCGGACATCCGCGACCACCTCGACGCCGAGAACGCCTACTGCCAAGCCATGCTGGCCGAAACCGAGACGCTGCAGCAGGAGATCGTCGCCGAGATCAAGGGCCGCATCAAGCAGGACGAGTCCAGCGTCCCCAGCCCCGACGGCCCGTGGGAGTACTATGTCCGCTACGACCCCGGCGCCCAGCACCCGGTGCACGCCCGCAGGCGGCGCGGCGAGACGGCGGAGGACGTGCTGGCCGACGCCGACGCCCTCGCCAAGGGCCACGCCTACTACGTCCTCGCCGCGGCCCGGCACAGTCCGGACCACCGCCTGTTCGCCTACGCCGAGGACGCGCAAGGCTCCGAGGTGTATCGCGTGCGGATCAAGGACCTCGCATCGGGCGACCTGCTTGCGGAGCCGATCGAGAACTGCACCGGCAACTTCGCCTGGTCGGCCGACTCCGCCTGGCTGTTCTGGACCTTCCGCGAAGAGAACGGCCGGCCCGCGCGCGTCTATCGCCGTCCCGTGGGCGCCGGAGCGGACGCCGACGTGCTGGTGTACGACGAGCCGGATGCCGGGTTCTTCCTCCGCGTCGGCCTGACCAGCTCCCGCGCATACCTGGTGATCGGCTGCGGCGACCAGCAGACCAGCGAGGCGTGGCTGGTCCCCGCCACCGATCCCACCGCAGCGCCTCGCCTGGTGGCGCCGCGGCAGACCGGGGTGCGCTACGACCTGGAGCACTGGGACGGCCGCTTCATCATCCGCACCAACGCGGACGAGGCGGTGGACTTCAAGCTCGTCAGCGCGCCCGTGGACGCGCCGGGTCGGGCGAACTGGCGCGACTGGATCGCGCACGAACCCGGCCGCCTGATCGTCGGCACGGCGGCCTACGCCAACCACTTCGCCCGGCTCGAGCGCGTCGACGTCGACAACCGCATCGTGATCACCAGCCGGGAGACCGGGCGCGAGCACGTGATCGCGGTCGACGAGGCGGCGTTCGTGCTGCGCCTGCAGGGCGGGACCGAGTACGACGGGACCACGTTGCGCTACACCTACGAGTCGCCGACGACGCCGCGGCAATGGTTCGACTTCGACCTGCGAAGCCACGCGGCGACGCTGCGCAAAACCCAGGAGGTCCCGTCCGGCCACGACCCAGCGCAGTACATGACCCGTCGCCTGCACGCCCGCGCCGCCGACGGGGCGGAGGTGCCGGTCACCGTGCTGATGCGCCGCGACACGCCGGCGGACGGGTCGGCGCCGCTGCTGCTGTATGGCTACGGGTCGTACGGGATGGCGATGGAGCCGTCGTTCTCGATCCGCAACCTCAGCCTGGTGGACCGCGGCTGGATTTGGGCGATCGCCCACGTCCGTGGCGGGTCGGAGAAGGGCTGGGGCTGGTTCCTCGACGGGCGCGGCGCCCGCAAGCCGAACACGTTCACCGACTTCATCGCCGTGGCCGAGCACCTCGCGGACCAGGGCCTGGGCCGGCGCGGAGCCATCGTGGCCATGGGCGGGTCGGCGGGCGGGCTGCTGGTCGGCGCGGTCGCCAACATGCGGCCGGAGCTGTGGGCCGGGATCGTCGCCAACGTGCCGTTCGTGGACGTGCTGAACACGATGTCCGACACCAGCCTGCCGCTGACGCCGCCGGAGTGGCCGGAATGGGGCAACCCGCTCGACGACCCGGCGGCGTACGACGCCATCGCCGCCTACTCGCCCTACGACAACGTCGCCCCGCGCCCCTACCCGGCGATCCTGGCCACCGCCGGGCTATCCGATCCGCGCGTGACCTACTGGGAGCCGGCGAAGTGGGTGGCACGCCTGCGGGAAACGTCCACGGGCGGCCGTCCGGTGCTGCTGCGGACCAACATGGGCGCGGGCCACGGCGGCGCGGCCGGGCGGTTCGACTCGCTGAAGGAGACGGCGCTGAACTACGCGTTCGCCATCTGGGCGCATGGACGCAGCCGAAGCTAGTGCACGAACACGCGTATCTCGCGGGCGTCCAAGCCGGGTTCGGACCTCGCCGCGAGGTGGATGCGCGGGTCGTCCACCCCCTCGCCGTTGATCGTGCGCGCGACTTGCCGTGCGTCGGCGATCACTCCGGTCGCAGCGTCGGCCTGCGAGTCCAGGCTGCCGGTGCCGGGCACGACGGTCACGACCTCGAACACCACGTCGGCCTTGCGGGCCAGCGCGGCCGCCACTTGCTGCCGCAGGACAGGTTCGTAGGAAAGGGTAGGATCGTCCACCCGGATGGTCAGCAGCGGCGGCGCGCTGGGGCCGACGACCACCGCCGGCGCCGGCAGCTTGCCCGCGTTCGGGTTGAACGTGGTCTGGTCGACCAGCTTGCATCCGGCCGCGGCCAGCAGCAGCGCAAGCACGCCGGCTCGCGTCCCGACGCCCTTTGCGGGAATGGATATTTGAGAAAGTCGCGGTGTCGCCATCGGCCCACGTTGCAGGAATCGCCGCGCCGGGCAAGATGCGTCGACCCTTTGGAGAGCCCCATGTCCCAGACCAACCAGCGCATCGATCCCCGCCGCCTGTGGGACAGCCTGATGGGGTTCGCCGCCATCGGCGCCACGGCCAAGGGCGGCGTCCGGCGCCTCGCCCTCAGCGAGGTCGACCGCGCCGGCCGCGACCGCTTCCGCGACGCCTGCGAGGCGGCCGGGCTCGTGGTGCGGGTCGACGGCATGGGCAACATGTTCGCCCGCCGCGCCGGCCGCGACCCGGCGCGGCGTCCGGTGCTGATGGGCAGCCACCTCGACAGCCAGCCCTCCGGCGGCAAGTTCGACGGCGCGCTCGGCGTGCTCGCCGGGCTGGAGGTGATCCAGACGCTGAACGACCTCGGCATCGCCACCGAGGCGCCGATCGAGCTGGTGAACTGGACCGACGAGGAGGGCGCCCGCTTCGGCCACAGCCTGATGGGCTCCGGCGTCTGGGCCGGCGCCTACGACCAGGCGCACGTCGAGGCCCTGCAGGACCCGGACGGCGTGGCGGTCGGCACGGCCCTCGACGCGATCGGCTACCGCGGCGCCGAGCCCGCCCGCCCCTTCCCCGCCGACGCCTATTTCGAGCTGCACATCGAGCAGGGGCCGATCCTGGAACGGGAAGGCAAGCAGGTCGGCGTCGTCACCGGGGCGCAGGCGCAGATCTGGTACGACGCCGTCGTCACTGGGCAGGACAGCCACGCCGGCACCACCCCGCCCGGCAGCCGCCGCGACGCCCTGGTGGGCGCGGCCCGCATCGTCGACCTCGTGGACCGCGTCATGCGCGCCCGCGGCGAGGACGGCCGCGGCACGGTCGGCCAGCTGTTCGTCAGCCCCAACAGCCGCAACGTCATCCCGGGCGAGGTGCGCTTCTCGGTGGAGTTCCGCCACCCCGACGAGGCCGAGATCGAGCGGATCGCCGCCCAGTTCCCGCGCGAAGCCGGGTTCATCGCGCGCGACGCCGGCGTGGCGCTGCAACTGACGGAGCTGTTCCGCATCGCCGCGCAACCGTTCGACGCCGGGTGCGTGGACCTGGTGCGGCAGGCGGCAGGCAAGCTCGGCTACTCGGCGCGCGACATCGTCAGCGGCGCCGGGCACGACGCGGTGTACGTGGCGCGGCACGTTCCGGCCGCCATGATCTTCACCCCCTGCAAGGACGGCCTGTCGCACAACGAGGCGGAGAGCATCTTGCCGGAGGAGGCCGAAGCGGGGTGCCAGGTGCTGCTGGAAGCGGTCCTGGCGCGGGCGAACCGCAGCCTCTGACGAGCAGGCCAGGGGTTGTCCCCGCTGCGTCCGCCCCGTATGAGCCCCCGTTGGAGGAGACTGCATGGCCCCGCTGGCTGACACGGAAACTTGGCTCACGAACGAGGCCGCGGAGGCGGAGGCCAGCCCGGCGCCGGTCGGCGTGCGCATGGCCGCCATGGTGCGCGGCAAGGCGGGCGGCCACCGGGATGGCTTCTCCTCGGCGATGGCGGACGCCGCGACCGTGCTTTGGTCGGGCTTCCACGCGTTCGACGCCGCCGACCCAAGCTGGCCCGATCGTGACCGCCTGGTGGTGTCGGACCCCGACGGCGCCGCCCTCCTCGGCGCCTTGCGAACCCTGACGCGGCATGGCGACGACGTGACCGAGGTCGCTCCCGGGCTGCCCGGCTACGGCGTCGCGGCCGGCGTGGGCCTAGCCCTGGCCGAGCGGGTGCTGGCGGCAAGATTTGGCAAAAGCCTGGTGGACCACCGCACCTGGGTCCTGGCGTCGGCCTCCGAGATGCGCGCGGGCGCCCCGTCGGAGGCGGCGTGCCTGGCGGGCCACCTGCAGCTCGACCGGCTGACGGTGCTTCTGCACGTGGCGTCCCGGGACGACGACCTGTTGCGGCGGTTCGCGGCCCTCGGCTGGGCGACGAAGTGGGTGGTGGCGCACGATCACGCGCAGATCAACGCGGCCCTGTCGCTCGCCCGGCGCTCCCGCAAGCCGTCGCTGATCGCGTTCGCGAGCGACAATCCAGCGGCTGGCGGCTACTGCGAGGAGGCGGAAGCCGCTTGGCACGCCGTGGGAATCCGAAGCGCGACCTCGCGCCGGGGCTGGCTGAAGCGTCTGGCTCGGCATCCGCAGCGGGCGGAGTTCGAGCGCGCGGTCGCCGGCCGCCTGCCGGACGCGTGCCTGGATGGCTTGGCCGGGCAGCGGGCTAAGTTGGCCGAAACCGAGATGGGGACCGACGCGGCGGGCCGGCACGTGATGGCCGCCTCGGCGCCGCATTTGCCCGAGTTGCTGGGCGGCATCTGCAAGGGCCATCCCCAGTCCGAAAGCTTCTGCGCCGCCGATATCGGGCCGGGTCAGTATGGCGCGCGGACACTCGACTATGGCGCGCGGACGGCGGCGATGATGTCGGCGATGGTCGGAATGGCCGCGCATGGCGGTATCCTGCCGTGCAGCGCGGTCTCGCTCGCGGCCACCGACGTGCTGCGCCCGGCGTTGCGCCAGGCGGCGATGATGGGGTTGCGGACGATCCTGCTGGCCCGCAGCCACAGCGCCGGCGGCCCGTCTTGGCAGTCCGCGGAACAACTCGCGGCCTTGCGGGCCACGCCGAACCTGCTGGTGCTGCGTCCCGCCGATGCCGTCGAGGTCGCCGAGTGCTGGGAGATCGCGCTGCGCCGCTGCGAGGGGCCAAGCGTCATCGTGCTCGGACCCGACGCCCCCGCCGCCATCCGCACGACCGCGCCGGAGAACCGCTGCGCCCGGGGCGGCTACGTGCTGGCGGAGGCGAACGGGCCGCGCCAGGCGACGCTGCTCGCGACCGGCGCCGAGGTCGCGGTCGCGATGGAGGCTCGCGCCCTGCTGGAGGCGGAAGGGATCGCGGTCGCCGTAGTCTCGCTGCCGGTGTGGGACTTGTTCGCCCAGGCCGACGCCTCCACCCGCGCCGGCGTCCTCGGCACCGCGCCGCGCTTCGGGATCGAGGCCGGCTGCGGGTTCGGCTGGGAGCGCTGGCTGGGCGAGGGCGGCGGGTTCATCGGCTTCACCGGGTTCGCGGCCTCCGCAGCGGATCACGACATCACGGCAGACGCCGTCGCAACGGCCGTGCGCAAGCGGCTATCTCAAGGAAACGAAGCATCATGGCCGTGAAGGTCGCCATCAACGGGTTCGGACGCATCGGGCGCCTGGTCCTGCGCGCCATCGTCGAGAGCGGGCGCACCGACGTGACCCCCGTCGCCATCAACGACCTCGGCAGCGTCGAGGCCAACGCGCACCTGTTCCGCTACGACAGCGTGCATGGGCGCTTTCCCGGCCAGGTCACGGTCGATGGCGACACCATCACCATCCACCACAACGGCCGCACCATCGGCCCGATCAAGGTCTCGGCCGAGCGCGACCCGGCGAAGGTGCCGTACCAGGGCGTCGACGTGGCGATGGAATGCACCGGGCTGTTCACCAAGAAAGAGGACGCTGCCAAGCTGATCGCAGCCGGCGCCCGCAAGGTGCTGATCAGCGCGCCGGCCGACGGGGTGGACGCGACCATCGTGTTCGGGGTGAACCAGTCGATCATCACCGGCGACATGACCGTCATCTCCAACGCGTCGTGCACAACCAACTGCCTGGTGCCGATGGTGAAGGTGCTGCACGAGGCATTCGGCGTCGTGCGCGGCTACATGGTGACCATCCACAGCTACACCGGCGACCAGAAGACGGTCGACACCCTGCACCGCGACCTACACCGCGCCCGCGCCGCCGCGGTGTCCATGATCCCGACCAGCACGGGCGCTGCGAAGGCCGTGGGCCTGGTGCTGCCGGAGCTGAAGGGCAAGCTGGACGGCACCTCGATCCGGGTGCCGACGCCCAACGTCAGCCTGGTGTCGCTGGACGCCAACCTGGCCCGCAACGTGAGCGTGGAGGAAATCCACGCCGCCATGCGCGCCGCCGCCGAAGGGCCGATGAAGGGTATCCTGGAGTTCAGCACCGAGAAGCTGGTCAGCAGCGATTTCAACCATGTCGCGGCCTCGTGCAGCTTCGACGCGACGCAGACCGCGTCCATCGATGGCGGCGCGATGGTGCGGGTCGCCGGGTGGTACGACAACGAGTGGGGCTTCTCCAGCCGCATGGCTGACACCGCGGCGCTGTTCGGCAGCCTGTAATGGCGCACCGCACGCTGGACGGGCTGGACGTCCGGGGCCGCCGGGTGCTGCTGCGCGCCGACCTGAACGTGCCGGTGCGCGACGGGCAGATCACCGACCGCACCCGCATCGAGCGGCTGTCGCCCACCATCCGCGAGCTGTCGGACGGCGGCGCGAAGGTGATCGTGTTCAGCCATTTCGATCGTCCGAAGGGCCGCCGGGTCGCAAGCATGTCGCTGGCGCCACTGGCGGTAGCATTGGCCGACGTGCTGGGCCGCCGGGTCCGCTTCGCCGAGGACAGCATCGGCGTCGCGGCGCAGCAGGCCGTGGAGCGGATGGCGGACGGCGACGTGCTGCTGCTGGAGAACACGCGATTCCATCCCGGCGAGGAGGCCAACGACCCGGCGCTCGCCGCGGAATTCGCAGCCCTCGCCGAGCTGTTCGTGCACGACGCCTTCTCCGCCGCCCATCGCGCCCACGCCAGCACCGAGGGCGTGGGCCGGCTGCTGCCGAGCTACGCCGGCCGGCTGATGCAGGCGGAACTGGAGGCGCTGGAGGCGGCGCTCGGCACCCCGAAGCGCCCGGTGGCGGCCGTGGTGGGCGGGGCGAAAGTGTCGACCAAGCTCGACCTGCTCGGCAACCTGGTCGGCCGGGTGGACGCGCTGGTGATCGGCGGGGCGATGGCGAACACGTTCCTCGCGGCCCAGGGCGTCGATGTCGGCCGGTCGCTGCAGGAGGCCGACATGCACGGCACGGCGCGCGGCATCCTGGCGCGCGCCGAGGCCGCCGGGTGCGAGGTCGTGCTGCCGGTCGACGCCGTGGTGGCGACCGAGTTCCGCGCCAACCCGCCGACCGAGACGGTCGCGATCGGTTCGGTGCCGGCCGACGCCATGATCCTGGACGTTGGGCCGGCGACGGTCGCCGACCTGATCGCGCGGTTGCCGGGGTGGCGCACGCTGGTCTGGAACGGCCCGCTCGGCGCGTTCGAGACGCCGCCGTTCGACGTCTCGACGATTGCACTTGCCCGGGCCGTTGCCGACGCGACCCAGGCGGGCGGCTTGCTGAGCGTCGCCGGCGGTGGCGACACGGTCGCAGCGTTGCGCCACGCAGGCGTGATGGAGCGCATGAGCTACGTGTCGTCGGCAGGCGGCGCATTCCTGGAGTGGATGGAGGGGAAAACACTCCCCGGCGTCGCGGCACTGCTGATCGACCCGGTCGCGGTGCCGTGATGTCTCGCGAGCCGCGATGAGTTTCGATCAGCTGCGCGTGTTCGCCTGACACAGAACCGGCGGAGGTGAAACGGCTTCGCCTGTTTTAGTGTTTGTTCACTATCTTCGCGCAGGCTGGGCCCATGATCTCGAGCACCAGCCTTCCCGCCTTCTCGCCACTGCCCTCCACCCGCATTGACCGTGCGGCGGCGGCGGCCGGCCCGGTTGCTCCAGCGGCTAAATCCCAGCTTACGCCGGGCACGACGGCGCCAGCCCGAAATTCCCCTCGCGGTTCGCTTCTCGACCTGTCGGTGTAGCGTCGACGGGCTACCGCTCGGTCACACGAACCGGTGTCGGCCCAAATTCTTTCGAGCGCACTCTAACTCAGGCCACAGCCGGCCACGACGCCTGTGCCCCGGCGTAGCGTGCTGCCTCGTGAGCGCCCGGTCACCAGCGCTGCGGCCTATCGTAGCCGACCCCCTGAAGCAATGACGCATTCGGCGTGTCGGGCACGGATTAACGGTTTTTAGAATGTTCCCGCTATGTTCGGAACATGCAAGATGCAAACCGTTCCTGGTTGTTTTTTCCTGACTTCACGGCTGGAAATCCATACCAGACGTGTCTCGCCGAAGCGCTGGCGCTTCGGGGCTGGGTGGTGCGCCCAGGCGATATCGCCATGGCGATCAAGGCGACACAGGCCGGGGCTGCCGTTTTCCACCTTGGTTGGGAGCAGCCGGTCTATCTCCGTGCAACGGCTGAGATCGATGCAGCCGCCCTCGTCGAGGGGTTCCTTCGTGCCCTCGACACCTTCCGTGCCGCAGGCGGCGTCGTGGTCTGGACGATCCACAACCTTGAACCCCACGAGGAGCGTTTTCCGTCCGTCAACGCCACGATGCAGCGAGGCTTGGCGCTGCGTGCGGACGTGGTTCACGTGCATAATCGGCGGGGCGCAGATCACGCGAGAGCGTCAGGCGCACGACCGGACTCGATGGTGCTGGTTCGTCACCCAAACTACGCCGAGAGCTATCCGAACGACATCACCGACCAAGCCGCCCGTCGATACCTCGGGTTAAACGAGGATGACATCGTATTCACCTTCTTTGGCGCGGTGCGCGACTACAAGGGCCTGCCTCGCCTTATGCGCGCGTTCGACACCGCGAGCGTCACCCTCGCCAGCGCTCGGCTCGTGATCGCGGGGAGGTCCTCGCAGCCCTGCCAAGCGCGCGCCCTGCGTCCGAACCCCCGGCTCCGCGTGCTGTTGCGCGACATCGCCGACGCGGAAATCCAGTATGTCATGCGCGCTGCCGACTGCGTCGTGCTGCCCTATGAGGCCATCCTCACCTCCGGCGTCCTGGCTTTGGCACAGGGGTTTGGACGCCCAGTGATCGTACCCGACCTACCCTCGATGATCGAGGAGGTCACCGACGGCGATAACGGCTTTCTGTTCAAGGCGGGCAGCGACGAAGCGCTGACAGGGACGCTCCGGCATGCGGCAGCTACCCTCTCCGACGTGCGGGGGCGCATGCGTGCGGCAGCCCACGCAGCCGTTAGGGAGCAGACCTTCTCAGGCTTAGCAAAGGCTCTCGACAGCAGCGTCGAGACCAGAATGCCGCGGCGCCGCGCGGCATGACCCTGCCATCGCACGGCCTCGTCGAGCCCGGCGCCCCACCCGCCGGATTATACCGTAGCCGCCAGCAAAGGACAGGTTCATGACCGCAACGACCCACCTTGCCCATCGACTGGCTGGCGCCGTCGCGCACCTTGGCGGGCCGCTGGTCGTCGTGGATGTCGGGGCACAGGCCCTCGCCCATGAACATCACGTCTATGAGCCTTTGCGCCGCCTGGGCGTAAAGTTGCGCGTCATCGGCTTCGAGCCACTGGCCGATCGCGCCGCAGATCGCCGTACGCTCGATGGCGATGAGAGCTTGATCATCGAAGCCTTCATCGGCGACGGCGGCAGCCACCGGTTTTCCCCGCCACGAGCAGCGCTTCGTCGTCCCTGTTCCGGCTTGACCGTGACGTTTGCGGCACTGTCGCAAGCTTAGCCACCCTGCATGACAGGCCGGGGCACGAGATCAAGACGCAACGTCTCGATGATGTGCTTCGCGACATTCCGACCGTGGATTTTCTCAAGTTGGACGTCGAGGGTGCTGAGTTAATGGCGTTGCACGGCGCCACGGCCGTGCTGTCGCGCACGGCGGTCGTGCACGCAGAAACCGCTTTCACCGCATTCCGTGAGGGGCAGCCTCTCTTCGCCGACGTGGACATTTGCCTGCGCGCCAATGGATTTGGTTTGATGCGTTTCCATGCTCCCGCGATGCGCGCCGTAGTCACGCCTTCCGCCTCCAAGGGCGCCGACCGGCTGATGTGGGCCGACGGGGTATTCTTCGCCGACGAAGCCGGCGTCACGGACCGGATGCTGCTGGCGCAGGCTACCTTGGCGGGCGGCATCTACGGCATGCATACCGTGGCCGAGCGCGCACTGTCGCTGTATGACGCGAGGCACGGCACCACCCTGGCGTCGGCTTACGCCAAGCCGCCGGCGTGGATGCCGGAGCCGGCGATACAGCGCTGGGCGGCGGGGCAAACCAATGCCGCCCTGCGGGGAGCCTCGGAGATCGAGCAGGCGGCCGGCATGATGGATGCGATCGGCCTGCCGCCCCATCCCGATCGCCCCAAGTGCTGGGACAGCTTCCTCGCGACCATGCACGCGGCCGTCACGACGGCGCGCGACACGCCGGTCCTGGACGCCGGGGCTGAGCGATACTCCACGTTCTTGCCCGGCCTGCGTCGCCTAGGCTTCACCGACCTCACTGGCATCAACACTGCCTTCACCGCCGAAACCGCGGCAGATGGCATCCGCCTCAGGCCCGGAGATATCACTGGTTCCGATTTGCCCGACGCGCGTTTCGGCTTCATCGCTTGCCTAAGCGTCATAGAGCATGGTGTTGACCTAACTGCTTTTCTACATGAGCAAGCTCGACTTCTTCGACCTGGCGGTCACCTATTTGTTTCATGCGACTACTGGGAAACGCCGATCGACACCTCCGGCTTATCGGCCTATGGCGCGCCAGTCCACATCTTCACACGTCCGGAGTTGGAGGCGATAATCGCTGTTGCCGACACGGTGGGCCTGCAGTTGGTAGGCGCAAGCGATTTCACGTGCGCCGAGCGGGCTGTCTCGTGGCAACGCTTCAGGTTGCGTTACACGTTTGCCAACATGCTCTGGCAACTTCGCGATACTGATCGGCTCCGTCGCATTCCTAGTTGAGTTTCGCCGTCGCGTGCCCGTGCCCAACTCTTTGCCAGAACCACGGCGCCCTGCCCGACCAGCCACCTCCGCTCTTGCCGGCATCCCTCGACTTCGACATTTTGCGGCATGAGCGATTTTGTCCGCCGCACGCCCGATGGAGACACGCACGAGCGGCAGGTCTGCGCAACCTGTGGCTTTATCGCCTACGAGAATCCAAAGATCGTTGTCGGCTCCGTGGTCGCGCACCTTGACCGCGTGTTGATGTGCCGCCGCGCCATCGAACCTCGCCGTGGATATTGGACGTTGCCGGCCGGCTACCTGGAGCTGCACGAGACCGTCGCCGAGGGCGCCTGCCGCGAGGCGCTGGAAGAGGCTGGCGCCGTCATCGAATTAGACGGTATCCTCGCCGTGTTCGATGTAAGCCGAATTGGTCAAGTGCAGGTCATGTATCGCGCACGCTTCGTCAACGATACGCCAACGATCGCGGCCGGGGTGGAGAGCCTGGAGGTCGCGATGTTCGCATGGCATGACATTCCCTGGAGCGAGATCGCGTTCCCGACCGTGGCATGGGCGCTCGAAGCTTGGCGCCGGGGCCGCAACCAGCCCTTGGCCGTGCCATCCGGAAACCCTCCCGAGGACCGCCGAGGCACCCAGCGGCCCGGCGAAGGGCACGGCCGGTGATCCGGGCCTGCGTCGTTGCGGCAGCTCTGGGCCTAGGCGTCGCGGCTGCGCCCTCTCGCGGCGTGAACACCTTCGTCCCACCGTCATTCTCGATCGAGCCCTCGCCCGCGCAGCGCGCGACTCCAACGCCGCCCGGTTTCACCCCGGCCCCAGTGCCCGATCAGGACGTGGCGCTTCCTGGAGGGCCACGAGCCGGGAGCGAGGCTGAGTTCACCCCCAGGCTGTTCATCCGACGAGACCAGTATCGTGGCGAAGGCTACTCTGCCGGGTCCAGTTCGCAGGTCCAGCAAGATCGCCGGGCCCAGCCTGGCGCAGGCGTCAATCTACGCGTGCCGTTGCAGTAAGCTTGCTGCGCGCCCTCACCGTTCTCGTGCTTTGCCAATTTGTCGGCGAGGTCGCGGCTCGCGCCGCCGGGTTGCCGCTGCCGGGGCCGGTCATCGGCCTGGTCGTCCTGCTGGTCGGATTGATCGCCAGCCGCGGGCCCGGCACCGAGCTTCGCGACACTTCGGGCGGGCTGCTGCGCCATTTATCGCTGCTGTTCGTGCCCGCTGGGGTCGGCATCGTCACCCAACTCGATGCGTTGGCGCGGGACTGGGCGGCAATCCTGGTCGCGATCGTCGTCTCCACCGCACTCGGGCTGGCGGTCACCGCGGGCGTGATGCAGCGGCTCGCCCGGCCTCGCGCGCCGTGATCTCGACGCTCTGGGTGTACCTGCAAACCACGCCGCTGCTCGGCCTTGCGAGTACGCTCCTGGCATGGCAATTCGCCGTCGAGGTCAGCCGGCGGCTCGGTGACCACGCACTCGCCAACCCAATGCTCATCAGCATCGTCCTGCTCGCCGGGCTGCTGCTCGTGACCGGGACGCCGTACGCGGCCTATTTCCAGGGCGGCCAATACGTCCAGTTCCTGCTCGGCCCCGCGACGGTGGCGTTGGCCGTCCCGATGTATGCCAATTTAAGCCAAATCCGGCGGACGGCGCCCGCGATCATCCCGGCCATCCTGGCGGGCTCCCTCACCGCGGCCGTCAGCGCGATGCTGATCGCGCGTGCCATGGGAGCGTCACGGGCGGTGGTGCTGTCGCTCGCCCCGAAGTCGGTGACGACTCCGATCGCCATGGGCATCGCCGAGCAGATCGGCGGCGTCCCTTCGCTCGCAGCGGTGTTCGTGCTGCTGACCGGGCTTACCGCCATCTTGCTCGGACCCGGCGTGATGCGCGGGATGCGCATCGTAGACTGGCGCGCGCACGGCCTGGGCGCCGGTACGGCCGGACACGGCCTGGCGACCGCGCGGGTGCTGCTGCTGAATGAAACGGCGGGCGCGTTCGGCGGGCTCGCCATCGGGTTGAACGGCTTGGTGACCGCGGTGCTCGTGCCGTTACTGGCGACGTTGCTGTAGATCAGGCCGGGAGCAGGTCGACCCCGGCGCTGTGGGCTGCCACCCGCAGCGCTTGATCGCAGGTCGCCAATGGCAAGCCGAGGCGGAGCGACAGTTCGAGATAGGCGGCATCGTAGGCGGTCAACCGATGCTGTTCCGACAGGTGCGCCGTCGTGGCCCACGCGCGGCGGGCGGTTTCGTCATCGATGGCAATCGGCAAGTCCTGCAGGAAACCGCTCAGGCGATGGCGATCCCGAGCGCCGATGCGGCCGCGGCGCTCGGCCGTCAGCAACCCGTTGAGCGCCTCGATCGGCCAAAGCTGTGGCACGACGGCGCCCTGCTCGGTCAACCGATCCAGCAACGCCATGATCGGGTCGGTCTGCTCGTCTTTGAAGCACCAGGCAAGAGCGATGGAATTGTCGAGAACGAAGCTCACCGCCGGCCTTCGTCGATCAAACCCCTCAGGCTGAGTCCTCCGAGCGTCAGGCCCTCGCTCGCCGCACGCAAGCCATTCGCAGCCCGACGCGCCTTGATCCGGTCGAAACCGGTTTCGGCGGGAACCAGCCGCGCGACCGGCTTGCCCCGCCGGGTGATCAACACCTCCCGACCTTCCTCCACCTCATCGAGGAGCGCGGTCAGCCGGTTTTTCGCCTCGAACACACCGACGGTTTGCATCCTGCCGTCCAATCAAGCTAGTTAGACAGCTAGCTTAATATCCTTCAGGTAGGATTGCCACTCTCTTCCGCCACCAGCTCCTTCTTCGACAATTTGCCGATGATCGTCTTCGGCAGGCTGTCCCGGATTTCGACGGAGCGCGGTATCTCGATCTTGGACACGTGGTCCGCCAGGAATGCCCGCAATTCCTCCCCCGTCACCGCAGCGCCCGGCCTCAGCGTCACGAAAGCTTTGGGAGCCTGCCCGCGATAGGCGTCCGGCACGCCGATCACCACCGCCTCATGAACCGCCGGATGCTGGTACAGCGCTTCCTCCAGCACGCGAGGATAGACGTTGAACCCACTGCAAATGATCACGTCCTTGATGCGGTCGACCAAAAAAAGGTAGCCATCCGGGTCGAGGTAGCCGATGTCGCCCGTCCGCAACGCGCCATCGACGAACACCGCGTTCGTGTCGGCGGGGCGCTGCCAGTAGCCCGCCATCACCTGCGGTCCGCGCACGCACACCTCGCCTTTCTCGCCAGCCGGCAGCCTTCGCTTAGGATGGAGGGGGTCGCGGATTTCGACGGTGGTCCCCAGCACCGGCGTGCCGACCGAGCCGCCCTTCACCTCGCCGTCCGGAGGATTGCACGTGACCGTCGGCGATGCCTCCGTCAGCCCGTAGCCTTCCACCAGGAAGCAGCCGGTCAGCGCCGTGAACGCGACCCGCACCTCGTTCGGCAGCGGCGCGCCTCCCGACACGCTGAGCCGGATGGACCCCAAATCCAGCTTGCGCTTGGCCGCCTCCGCGTTGATCGCGCCGTAGATGGTGGGCACCGCGTTGAAGATCGTCACTTTTCTCCGCTCGATCGTGGCGATCACCTGAGCCAGGTCGAAGCGCGGCAGCAGCACCAGCTCGGCTCCCGTCGCGATGGCGTAGTTCATCACCGACGTCATGGCGAACACGTGGAACAGCGGCAGCACGGCCAGCACCACTTCCCGCCCTGGACGGGCACCGTCCCAATGCGCGATCGCCTGCCGGCAATTGGCGGTCAGGTTGGCGTGGGTCAGCATCGCGCCTTTCGGCACCCCGGTCGTGCCGCCGGTGTATTGCAGGACCGCGATGTCGGATGCCGGTTCGATCGCGACCGGCGCGGGCGGGGCGCGGTTCGCAATGACGGCGGCGAAACCGACGTGACGCGCGTCGGGGGCGAAGCGCGCGAGCTCCCGCCGCCGGGCCACGCGGAACAACGCGGCCTTGACGGACGGCAGGATGCCGGTCATCGGGCAGACGATCAGCTTCTCCAACCCGGCCGCGCCGGCCACGTTGGCGACCTTGCGATACACCGCCTCCACATCCAGCACGACCATGATCGTCGTGCCGGAATCCTTGATCTGGTGGGTCAGCTCGCGTTCGACGTACAACGGATTGTAGTTGACGACCGTGGCCCCGGCATTCAGGGCGGCATAGTAGAAAATGACGGAATACGGCGTGTTGGGCAGGCACAGGCCGATCATCGTCCCCTTGCCGACCCCGAGATCCTGCAAGCCGCGCGTGGCGCGCGACACCAGGGCCCCGAGGGCTGCGTAGCTCCAGCGCCGGCCGAGGAACTCCAGGGCCGGGCGGGTGCCGAAGCGGGCGACGGCGTCGGTGAGCAGGTCCCCGACCGGAGACACCGCGACCGGCGTCACCGCGCAGGCTTAGAAATGGATCGCGCGCCCGTACGCGTCCAGCACCGCCTCGTGCATCGTCTCGCTGACGGTCGGGTGCGGGAACACCGTGTGCATCAGCTCGACCTCGGTGCTCTCCAGGGTGCGGGCGATGGCGTAGCCCTGGATCATCTCCGTTACCTCGGCGCCGATCATGTGGGCGCCGAGCAGCCCGCCGGTCGCGCTGTCGAACACGACCTTCACCATGCCCTCCGGCTCGCCCATCGCGATCGCCTTGCCGTTGCCGATGAACGGGAAGCGGCCGACCCGGACCTCGTAGCCCTGCTCCTTCGCCCGCGCCTCCGTCAGCCCGACCGAGGCGACCTGCGGGCGGCAGTAGGTGCAGCCGGGGATGTTGCTCCAGTCGATCGGATGCACGTCGTTTTGCCCGGCGATCTTCTCGACGCAGATGACGCCCTCGTGGCTGGCCTTGTGCGCGAGCCACGGCGCCCCGGCGACGTCCCCGATCGCGTACACGCCGGGCTCCCCGGTGCGGCAGTACTCGTCGATCTGCACGTGGGTGCGGTCTACGACGACGCCGGTGCCCTCCAGCCCGAGATCCTCGATGTTGCCGACGATGCCGACCGCGGAGATCACCCGGTCGACGGTGATCTGCTCGGTTTTCCCACCAAGGTCGAGGCCGACGGTGATCTCGTTGTCGCCCTTGGTGGCGCCCGTCACCTTGACGCCGGTCAAGATGCGCATGCCCTGCTTCTCGAACGCCTTGCGGGCGAACGCGCCGATTTCGGCGTCCTCGACGGGCAGCACGCGGTCCATCACCTCCACCACCGTGACCTCGGCGCCCATGTTGCGATAGAAGCTGGCGAACTCGATCCCGATCGCGCCGGAGCCGATGACCAGCAGGCGCTTCGGCATCTCGGCCGGCACCATCGCTTCGCGGTACGACCAGATCAGCTTGCCGTCCGCCTCCAGGCCCGGCAACTGCCGCGCGCGGGCGCCCGTGGCCAGGATGACGTGCGGCGCGGTCAAGGTCGCGGGCTTTTTGCCGCTCACCTCGACGGTGCCCTTGCCGGCCAGCTTCGCCGAGCCCTCGTACACCGTGACCTTGTTCTTCTTCAACAAGTGCCCGACGCCCGACGCCAACTGCTTGGCGACGGAACGCGACCGCTTCACTACCGCGCCGAGGTCGTAGCGGATGTTGTCGGCCGCGAAGCCGAACTCCGGCAGGTTGTGCAGCAGGTGGTTGATCTCCGACGAGCGCAGCAGCGCCTTGGTCGGGATGCAGCCCCAGTTCAGGCAGATGCCGCCGAGGTTCTCGCGCTCCACCACGGCGGCCTTCAGGCCGAGCTGGGCGGCGCGGATGGCGGCCACGTAGCCGCCGGGTCCGCCGCCGATGACGACGATGTCGAAGCTATCGCTCATAGCATCAAGCTCATGGGGTCCTGGACGATGGATTTGAATGCGGCCAGCAACTCGGCCCCCAGCGCGCCGTCGATCACCCGGTGGTCCACGCTGAGCGTGCAGGTCATCACCGTCGCGGGCACGATCTCACCGCCGCGCACCACTGGGCGCGGTTCCCCGGCGCCGACCGCGATGATGGCGCCCTGCGGCGGGTTGATGATCGCCGAGAACGACTTCACCCCGTACATGCCGAGGTTCGAGATGCTGAACCCGCCGCCCTGGAACTCCTCCGGCTTGAGGCGGCCGGCGCGCGCGCGGGCGGCAAGGTCCTTCATTTCGTTGCTGATGGTGGCGAGGCCCTTCTGGTCGGCCCGGCGGATGATCGGCGTGATCAGTCCGCCCTCGGTCGCCACCGCCACGCTGATGTCCACGTCGTCGTACAGGACGATCGCGTCGTCGGTGTAGCTGGCGTTGGCGTTCGGCACCCGGCGCAGGGCGACGGCGCAGGCCTTGATGATGAGGTCGTTGACCGACAGCTTGAACGCGCCCGGACCGTCTTTGGCCGACTTCGCGTTCAGGTCGGCCCGCAATTTCATCAACGCGTCCAGCTCGACGTCGGACGACAGGTAAAAGTGCGGGATCGACTGCTTGGCCTCGGACAGCCGGCGCGCGATGGTCTTCCGCATCCCGGTGTTCGGCAGCAGCCGGTGCGGCGCGGCGATGACCGGCGCGGCCGGCTTCGGCGCCGGGGCGGGCGCGGGCGCTTTCGCGGCGGCCGGCGCTGGAACTGGAGCCGGCGACGCCGCCTGCGCCGGAGCGGGAGCCGGTTTCGCGCCGCCCTTCTGCGCGGCGTCGATGTCGGCGCGCACGATCCGGCCGTTCGGTCCGGAGCCTTTCAAGCTCTCCAACGCGATGCCTGCCTGCTGCGCCATACGCCGGGCCAGCGGCGAGGCGAACACGCGGGCGCCCTCGGCGTGGACGGGCTCCGGAGCATGGCCGTTCGGGAAGGGCGCCGGCGATGCAGCAGCGGCGGGCAGCTTGGGCGCGCTGTCGGCGGGCTTGGGCGCAGGCGCTGCCGGGGCGGACGCAGGCGCGTCGCCCGGCGGCACGGCCTCGCCCTGCTCCACCAAAATTCCGATGGTCGCGTTCACCGCCACGCCCTCGGTCCCGTCGGCGACCAGGATCTTGCCCAGCACGCCCTCGTCGACCGCCTCGACCTCCATGGTCGCCTTGTCGGTCTCGATCTCGGCGATCACGTCGCCCACCGTGATGGTGTCGCCTTCCTTCTTCAACCACCGGGCCAAGGTGCCCTCGGTCATGGTCGGGCTCAGCGCGGGCATCAGGATGTTCACGGCCATGCTGCGCTCCCTCAGACGATCTTTTTCACGGCGTCCACGACCCAGCCGGGCTGCGGCAACGCCAGCTTCTCAAGGTTCGCGGCATACGGCAGGGGCACGTCCAGGCCGTGCACCCGCACCGGCGGGGCGTCCAGGTAGTCGAAGCAGTGCTCGACCACCTGCATCGCGATCTCGGCGCCGATGCCGGCGAACGGCCAGCCTTCCTCGACCGAGACGACGCGCCCGGTCTTCTTCACGCTCTCAATCACGGTCGCCGTGTCCATCGGGCGCAGCGAGCGCAGGTTGATCACCTCCGCCTCGATCCCCTGCTCCGCCAACGCCTCGGCGGCCTTCAACGCGACGCCGACCATGATGCTGAACGCCACGATGGTCACGTGCGAGCCGGCCCGCTCGATCTTGGCCTTGCCGATCGGCAGCATGAAATTCTCGTCGGTCGGGCAGTCAAACGTTTGACCATAAAGGATTTCGTTCTCGAGGAAGATGACCGGATTCGGGTCGCGGATCGCGGTCCGCAACAGGCCTTTCGCGTCCGCCGACGACCATGGGGCGACCACCTTCAACCCGGGGCAGTGCGCGTACCAGCTCGCATAGCATTGGCTGTGCTGCGCCGCGACCCGGCTGGCCGCGCCGTTCGGCCCGCGGAACACGATCGGGCAGCCCATCTGGCCCCCGGACATATACAGCGTCTTGGACGCCGAGTTGATGATCTGGTCGATCGCCTGCATGGCGAAGTTGAACGTCATGAACTCCACAATCGGCCGCAACCCGCTCATGGCCGCGCCTACGGCCACGCCGGTAAAGCCGTGCTCGGTGATGGGAGTGTCGATGATGCGCTTGGGGCCGAACTCGTCCAGCAGGCCCTGGCTGATCTTGTAGGCGCCCTGGTACTGCGCGACCTCCTCGCCCATCAGGAACACGTCGGGGTTGGCGCGCATCTCGGCCGCCATCGCGTCGCGCAGGGCGTCGCGGACGGTGGTCGGCGCCGTCGCGCCCCACTCCTTCTCCGGGGCAGCCGCCGCGACGGCGGGAGGTGCCACGGCCGGTTTCTCGGCCAGCGCTTCGACCCGCTTCGGCGGCGCCTCCGCCTTCGCCGCCCCATTCCTGGCGGGCGCCGCCTCGCCATCGGCCGCCAGCACTGCGATCGGCGTGTTGACCGCCACGCCGTCGGTGCCCTCCTCGACCAGGATCTCCGTCAGCTTGCCTTCGTCGACCGCCTCGACCTCCATGGTCGCCTTGTCGGTCTCGATCTCGGCGATCACGTCCCCGGCGCGCACGTCGTCGCCGACCGCCTTCAGCCATTTGGCCAGCTTGCCCTCGGTCATCGTCGGCGACAGGGCGGGCATCAGCACTTGGGTCGACATGGCGCGTTCAGCTCTCGATCAGGATGTCGGTCCACAGCTCGCTCGGGTCCGGCTCGGGGCTGGACTGGGCGAACTCGGCGGCCTCGGCGATGCGGGCCTTGATGTCGGTGTCGATCTGCTTGAGCGCTTCCTCGGCCACGCCCTGCTCGACCAGTTGGTGCCGCGCGTGCTCGATGCAGTCGCGCTCGGTCCGCATCTTCTGGATTTCCTCCCGCGTGCGGTACTTGCCCGGGTCGGACATCGAGTGGCCGCGGTAGCGGTATGTCAGCATCTCAAGGAGATACGGGCCGTTGCCCGCCCGGCAGTGCGCGACCGCCGTCTCGGCCGCGTCCCGCACCGCCACCACGTCCATGCCGTCCACCTGCACGCCCGGCAGGTGCCAGGGCGAGCCGTTCTGCGACAGGTCGCGCGACGCGGAGGACCGCTCGACGCTGGTGCCCATGCCGTATTTGTTGTTCTCGATAATGAAAATGACTGGCAGCCGCATCAGCGCCGCCATGTTGAAGCTCTCGAACACCTGGCCCTGGTTGCTGGCGCCCTCGCCGAAATAGGCGGCGCTCACCCGGTCGTTGCCGCGGTACCAGTTGCTGAACGCGAGCCCGGTGCCGAGGCTGACCTGCGCGGCGACGATGCCGTGCCCGCCGAAGAATTTCTTCTCCTTGCTGAACATATGCATCGAGCCGCCCTTGCCCTTGGAATACCCGGTCGAGCGCCCCGTCAGCTCCGCCATCACGCCCCGCGGCTCCATCCCCGTCGCGAGCATGTGGCCGTGGTCGCGGTAGGAGGTGATGACCTGGTCGCCGTCCTTCAGCGCGCCCTGCACGCCGACGACGACCGCTTCCTGCCCGATATACAGGTGGCAGAACCCGCCGATCAGCCCCATGCCGTACAACTGGCCCGCCTTCTCTTCGAAGCGGCGGATCAGCAGCATGTCGCCGTACGCCTTCAGCAGCGTGTCGCGATCCATGCCTGAATTGCTACGGGGATCAGGCGTCTTGCCGCCTTTGATCTTCTCGGCCGGCTGTGCCATCGGCGTGTTCCCCGCTACCTTCACTGCTGCTAGAGGTAGCCGCAGCCTGCCCGCCGAACAAGCCCCACGCCTCGCACATCCTTGTTGTCCAACGCAAAACGAGACCGGCGCGCGGCGTTCAGCCGGTGAACGCGAAGTCGCCCTCGACCGCCCAGGGCCCGTCGAGGTAGCGCCAGAGCGTAACCCCCGTCGCCATGCCGTCGAACGGGGCGAAATCCCGCAGCAGCCGGGCGTGCAGCGCGCGAGTCTCCGCCGGGTCCACTTTGTTCTGCACCGTCACGTGCGGCCGCCAGCCCTGCCGGTCCTGCGCCGTCAGCCCCGCCTGCCATTCCGCCGCGAGGCGCGCGCGGAAGGCGGCCACGGCCGGGGCGTGCACGGTATAGGCGACGCCACGGCCCAGGGAGCGCAGGCCATCGACCGTGAACGCCGTGGCCTTCTCGGCCGCGCACCGCCTCGCCAGATCGTCCTGCACCCGCGGCAATTCGTCGCCGGGCAGATGGTGGAACAGGGTGACATGGGCCGGGATCAGGTTGCGCGACGGCGGGAACCAGCGCTGGCGCTCGCGCTCGAAGAAGCCCTGTGACGCCGGGTCAAGCGCCAGGGTCAGGATCAGTGGCTGGGTCACGCGCGGCGCTGCTGGACCGGTGGAACGAGCTGACCCGGCGGACCTTGCCAGGCATGGCGGCGGCGCAGGGCTGGCCGATCCGGCTGGATCACTGCTTCATGCGCGTGTGCCTGGACGACGCTGCAGGCGTCCGTTGGGACACGCTGGTGCGGCGTCCGGCGGTCCGCTACCTCACGGACGCGCAACTGGCCCGCGCGGTCGCCACCGCCGAGCGGATCGTCGCCGACCCGGTGCTGCTGGGCCCGTTGAACCACGCGAGCCTGCGAATGCGCGGCAAGCGGTAGCGTCACCGCCCGCGGAACACCGGTTTGCGCTTCTCGACGAAGGCCGTGGCCGCCTCGCGGTGGTCCTCCGTCAAGCCGGTGCGGGCCTGGCCGATCGCCTCCATGTCCAGCACGGCCTGCAGCGGCTCGGTCTCGGCGGCGTGCAGGTTGCGCTTCATGTAGGCGTAGGCGACGCGCGGCCCGTCCGCGATGCGCCGCGCGAGCGCATGGGCCTCCCCGGGCAGCGCCGCATCGTCCACCACGCGCATCACCAGCCCGAGGCGTTCGGCCTCGGCGGCGTCGATCAAGGGGTTCAGGTAGTACAGCTCCCGCGCCTTGGCGGTGCCGACCAGGCGCGTCAGCGACCAGGAGCCGCCGAAATCGCCGGAGAAGCCGACGTCGGCGAACGCGGTGCGGAACCGGGCGCTGGCCGCAGCGATCCGCAGGTCGCACGCGAGCGCGATGCCCAGTCCGGCCCCGGCGACCGGGCCGTTCACCGCGGCCACCACCACCTTGGGGATCGTCCGCAGCAGCACGATGGCTTGGTGCCGCCAGCGCAGCCCCTCCTGGCGCTGCTCGAAACTTTGGTCCGCGGCGGCCATGCGCTTCACGTCCCCGCCGGCGCAGAAGCCCCGCCCGGCTCCGGTCAGGACGATGGCGCCGACCGCCGGGTCATGGGACAGCCGCGGCAGCGCCTCGCACAAGCGGGCCAGCATATCCTCGCTCAAGGCATTCAGGCAGTCGGGCCGGTTCAGCGTCAAGGTCGCGACGCCATCCTCGACGGCCTCCAGCAGGTCAGTCATCCGCAACCTCCAATAGGCTGTCGCACAAGCGCGCCCGCGCATCCTGGTCCACGCCGAGCGCGCGGTCGAGATAGGCGGCGAACGTCCCGTACTCGCGGTCGATCGCGGCGAAGGCGGCGCCGAGCAGGACGGGATTGGCCCGCATCAACTGCTCGCGCACGTGGGCCGGCAGGTCGCTGGACGCGACCGTATCGCGCCGCCACAGCCGGTTGGTCGCCTCGAAGTCCGCCACCACGTCCGGCCACGGCACGCCAAGCGCGGTCAGCACCAGGGCGGCGGCGAATCCGGTGCGGTCCTTGCCAGCGGCGCAGTGAAACAGGACGGGCGTGTCGCCCTCCAGCAGCACACCGAACAACGCCCCATACTGCCGCATGCTGCCGAGCGCGTAATCGACGTAGGCGCGCTCCAGGATGGCGTGGAGCGCCTCGCCGGTCGCCTCCTTGGTGGCCAGGATATCGCGCAACCCGGCGCCCACCGACGGCTCGATCGGTAGATGGACGGCGCGTGGCCCGCTCAGGCGGTCGGGCGCCCGCGCCGCCTCGTCCACGCCGCGGAAATCGCAAACGGTCGCGATCCGGAGCGCGGCCAGCGTTGCGGCATCGTTCTCGGTGAGGGTGGCGAGGGCAGCGCCGCGAAACAGCAGGCCGCGCCGGACCCGGCGGCCGCTCTCGGTCGGATAGCCGCCGAGGTCGCGCAGGTTGGAGGCGCCTTCGAGTTCGATGGACAGCGGGAGATCGTTCATGGCCGTCGACCTAGCCGATGCGTCGCCCAGGGGCCAGCCACGCCCTCAACGGCGCTTCACCGGGGCGGGTGCCGCCGTGCGGGGCTTCACGTGCTCCGGAGGCAGGCCCGCGCTGGCCTTCGCCGCCGCGATCGGGGCCGCTGCCTTCTGGCAGGCGCCGTCGTCGCCGATGCCAAGTTCGATCGTCGGCAACAGGGCGGCGGGCGGGAACAGGATGCCGAGGCCCAGGGCCGCGCCGCCGCGTGCCGCGAGCGTCGCGGTATCGGGCGCGATCGACGGGCTTTTCAACGGCCCCTTGATGTCGATCGGCGCGTTGAGCGTGCCGATCGTGAAATGCTTGGCATCCGTCTTCAACTGGTAGTCCACCGTCTCCTTGCTCAGGCTGACCGAGCCCTTGCCCTGGATCCGCGCCTCGGAGGTGTCGAGCAGCAGCGCTTTCGTCTGCACGTCGCCGCGCACCAGCGCGAAGTCGCCGATGAAGCACTGCACCTGCGCCGTGCTCGGCACGCCCAGTGCCGAGAGGATGGCGTTGCCGAATTCCAACCCCGACAAATCGACCAGCAGCGCGCTCAGGTTGCCGCCGGTCATGCCCAACCGCAGCCCGCCATTGCCGCGCCCGAGCAGGGTCGCCACCGAGTTGCCGGTGCTGTCCAGGTTGGCGCTGCCGCTGACCACCCCGCCGCCATGGAAGACATGCAGCGCCGCAATCAGGCGCGACAAGTCGACGCGCTTGAAGTCGACCTTGGCCCGGGCATGGAATTCCTTCCCCGCCGGCGTCAGGTCCGCGTTGGCGACGATCTCGCCGGCGCCCACGCCGAAGCTGAGCGGATGCAGCTTGATCGCCCCGGCCTCGGTGTCGAGGTTGAAGGCGATGTTGTCGAACGGCACCGAACGGCCCTCGATGTGCTCGCCCTTGTAGCGCAGCCGCACGTCCGCCGCGTTCAGCCGGGGCAGGTCGATCGGGGTGTTCGGCAGCAGCTTGCCGCCCGCCTCTGCTTTCGCCAGCTCGCGCTTCTGCCCCGCCGTCGCGTTCGGCGTGTCCTTGCGACCCGGCGTGGCGCCGATGAACCCGCCCAGATCGGTGAGGTCGACCTTGCGGGAGGACAGGTCGGCCGTCACCACCGGCCGCTCCGGCGCCGTGTCGACCTCGATGCTGCCGTTCAGGTCGCTCGAGCCGAGCCGCCCGGTGAAGTTGGTGAAGCGCACCTTCTGGTCGGCGTAGTCCAAGCTGCCCGCGATCGAGTAGGGCGGGGTCTGCGGGATCGGCACCCCGGTCAGCGGCAGCAGCAGCGCCATATCCGGACCGGCCAGCTTCAGCTTGACGTTCGCCCCGGCGAAGTTGAGCGGGTTCTCCACCGTACCGGTGACGTCGATATGCGTCGGCCCATCGGCCAGATGCAGGTCGATCGGATAGGGATGCTGCGGATCGCGCAGCGACAGCAGCGCGCCGCCGGTGAGCCGCCCGGTGATCGGCTGGGCCGCGTACGTGCCCTTGGCGTCGACGACAAGCTGCGCGGCGGCATTGGTCCCAGCTTGGGCCTCCTGGGTCGCGACGTCGAGGTTGAAGTCGGCCTTCAACTTGGGCATCACCACATGGGCGTGGCTGTCGGTGACCCGCACGTCGCCGATTTGCGGCCCGGCGTCCGGAGCGGATTTGCCGTCGGTGGCCTTGGCGCCGTTGCCCAAATTCCAGTTCGCCTTGCCGTCCGGATGCTGGACCGCATCCACCACGGCGTGCTGCACGTCGATCTGCGGGATCACGATCTGGCGGGAGCGGACATACGCCATCGCGTCCGCCTGGACCGTCAGCTTGTCGATGGTCGCGAAGGCCTGGTCCTGCGGGAAGCCGTCGGGGTTGGCGATTGCTACCCCGTCCAGGATCACGGTCGGCGTGAGGCTGAGCTTCACGTCCAGGTTCTTGATCGTGACCTTGTGCCCGAGCGCCGCCGACGCTTGCGCCTCCACGATGGGCTTGAACCAGTTCCAGTCCCACAGCAGGATCAGCGCCACAAGGGCGAGGGCGAACGCTCCGAACACCATCAGGCCGATCCGGCGCTTGCGTGGCTTACGGGCGGAGGCTTGATCAATAGGCATTGGCAACTAACGCAGCCGGCGCTGGCAGGGTTGCAGGTCCCGCGCTCCGCCCGCATCCTGGGGCCGAACAGGGAGGGTTCTCATGATCCACGAGATGCGTATCTACCACTGCGTCCCCGGCCGCCTGCCAGCGCTGCTGAAACGCTTCGAGACGATCACGCTGGCCCTGTGGGACAGGCACGGCATCCGCCAGGCCGGGTTCTGGACGACGCTGATCGGCGACAGCAACCAGACGCTGACCTACCTGCTGGAGTGGCAGGACCTGGCCGAACGTGACGCCAAATGGACCGCGTTCCAGTCCGACCCGGAGTGGATCACCGCCCGCGCCGGCACCGAGGCCAACGGGCCGATCGTCGGCCATATCGTGAACATGATCCTACAGCCGACGGCGTTCTCGTCGGTCAAATGACCCGGCGCCTCGGTAGTGTCCCAGTCTGAAATCTGGCACTGCAACTGTCAGTCAGCTTCGGCTGATGACCTGCGGCCGACTATCACATTGACAGGAGTCCAGTTACGCGAACGCCGAGCGAGGCGCTGTGCCAACAGCTCGTCATCGAAGTCGGTGCGCGTGGCATGAGCAAGCAGTGCATCTCGCTCCGGCAGGCACTCGACTCGCACAACGCTCAGCAGCCTTCCATCCGCCTCCCATATGACCGCTGGAACAACACCGCATGTCGCGCAGATCAGGAACTCAGCGCTGCCCGTACCCAGTCGGTATCGGCTTACGTTGCCGGCAATTTTGACGGTGAGTTCGCCCGCCGGATCGGAGGTCCACGAGGCCCCATGCGCCCTGCAAAACGAGCACTGACAGGATCGCGCACCGAGTTCCGCTGCGGTTTTCCGGGTCCGAAGTGTGACCTTCACCGCTCCGCAATGGCAAGAGCCCTCGTGCATGTTCATCTTCAAACCTTTTTCGGCGTCGATATTTGCCAGCAAGCATGAAGCTGCACTGCCGACGATCATTTGGATCGTGAGTGGAGGTTCAAGGTCGTGTATTCAAACTGAGACACTACCGGCGCCTCAGAGCCGCTCCGCCAGCGCCCACGCCGCTTCGCCGAGCACCCGGAACTTGGTGCCGATCGTGAGCGCCCGCGCATCCGCCGCGTTGCCGTCCAGCGCGCGGCGGTACACGCCCGCCGCGATCGCCGCCCAGCGGAACAGGCTGAACACCACGAAGAAGTCCAGTTCCGGCACGCTGTCCCGCCCGGTGCGGCGGCAGTAGGCGGCGACGTACTCGGCCTCGGTCGGGATGCCGGGCGCGTCGGCCCCTTGCAGCCCCTCGATCGCCGCCGGCAACCGCCACGGGATGCAATTGTATCCCAAATCCGCCAGCGGATGCCCCAGCGTCGAGAGCTCCCAATCCAGCACCGCCAGCACGCGCGGCTCGGTCGGGTGAAAGATCAGGTTGCCGAGCCGGAAGTCGCCGTGCGCGATGGCGGTTTCGTCTCCGGCGGGCGCGTGGGCCGGCAGCCACGCCATCAGCCGGTCCATCGCCGGCACGTCCTCCATGCGGGAGCCGACGTACTGCTTGGTCCAGCGGTCGATCTGCCGGGCGACGTAGGCTTGCGGCCGGCCGAAGCCCTCCAGCCCGGCCGCGCGCCAATCCACCTGATGCAGCGCCGCCATCACCCGGTTCATGTCGTCGTACATGGCGGCCCGGTCGGCGGGGGGCACGCCCTGCAACGTGCGGTCGGAGAACACCCGCCCGGGCATGTGGTCCATCAGGTAGAACATCGTCCCGATGACCGAGTCGTCCTGGCACAGCAGCCGCATGGTCGCGACCGGCACGGCGGTCCCGGCCAGCGCCGATTGCACCCTGTATTCCCGATCCACCGCGTGGGCGGACGGCAGCAGCGTGCCCGGCGGCTTCTTCCGCAGCACGTAGTCGGCGCCGGGCGTATGGAGGTGGAAGGTCGGGTTGGACTGCCCCCCCTGGAACTGCCGCACCTCCATAGGGCCGGCGAACCCGGGCAGCTCCGCCGCCAGGTACTCCGTCAGCCGCGCCTCGTCGAAGCGGTGGTTCTCCAGCGCCGGGACCAGCACCGGCTGGCCTACGCTCATTCGACCGCCGCCCCGCCGATGGTGACGCCGCCATCGATGACGAAGGTCTGCCCGGTGGTGAAGCTTCCTGCCGGCGAAGCGAGGAAGACCGCGGCCCCGGCGATCTCGTCCGGCTCGCCGATCCGCGGCAGCGGGCTGTCCTTGACCCGTTTGCGCAGGATCTCCGGGTCCTCCCACAGCGCCTTGGCGAAATCGGTCCGCACCAGCCCCGGCGCGATGCAGTTGGCGCGGATGTTCTTCGCCCCCCACTCGACCGCGAGGTTCCGCACGATCGCCGTGTCGGCGGCCTTGCTGATCCCGTAGGCGCCCAAGGTCGCCGTGCCGCGGAGGCCGGCGATGGAGGAGATCACGATGATCGCCCCGCCGCCGCGCTCGGCCATCTGCGGCAGCACCATGTTGCACAGCCAGAAATTGCTGCGGACATTCGATCCCATGATGCGGTCGAACGCGTCGTCGGGGCAGTCGATGGACGGGCCGAAATACGGGTTCACCGCCGCGTTGCACACCAGGATGTCGATCCCGCCCCACTTCGCGACCGTCTGGTCCACCAGCGACCGCAATTGGTCCTTGTGGCCGATGTTGGCCGGGATCACCGCCGCCTCGCCGCCGCGGTCGGCGATGCCCTTCGCCACCGCCTCGCACGCGTCCGCCTTGCGGCTCGACACCACGACCTTCGCGCCGTGCTCGGCCATCCGCTCGGCGATGGCGCGGCCAATGCCCTTGCTGCTGCCGGTGATGAGCGCGACCTTGCCCGCGAGGTCGAACAGCCCACCCATCATTCGGCCGCCACGTTCGGCCGCGCCGGCTTGTACTTGGCCAATTCCAGCCGCCCGAGCTGGTAGCGGTGCACCTCGTCCGGCCCGTCCACGATCCGCATCGTCCGCGCGTTCGCGTACATCCGCGCCAGCCCGAAATCGTCGGACACGCCGCCGGCCCCGTGCATTTGGATCGCCCAGTCGAGGATTTGGCACGCCATGTTGGGCACCGCGACCTTGATCTCGGCGATCTCACGCCGGGCGGCCTTGTTGCCGACGGTGTCCATCTTCCACGCCGCGTGCAGCACCAGCAGGCGACCCTGGTCGATCATGATGCGGGCGTTGGCGATCCGCTCGGTGGTCACGCCCTGCTCAGCCAGCGGCTTGCCGAACGGGTGGCGCTCCAGCGCCCGGCGGCACATCATCTCCAGCGCCCGCTCCGTCAGGCCGATGGTGCGCATGCAGTGGTGGATGCGCCCCGGTCCAAGCCGCCCCTGCGCGATCTCAAACCCGCGGCCCTCGCCGAGCAGGATGTTGGCGGCCGGCACGCGCACGTCCTCGAACACGATCTCGGCGTGGCCGTGCGGGGCGTCGTCGTGGCCGAACACCGGCAGCATGCGCGTGACCGTCACGCCCGGCGTGTCGCGCGGCACCAGGACCATGGATTGCTGGCGGTGCTTGTCCATGTTCGCCGGGTCGGACTTGCCCATCACGATCAGCAGCTTGCAGCGCGAGTCGCCGGCGCCCGACGACCACCACTTGCGGCCGTTGACCACGTACTCGTCGCCGTCGCGGACGATGCGGCACTCGATGTTGGTCGCGTCCGACGACGCGACCGCCGGCTCGGTCATGCAGAACGCCGAGCGGATCTCGCCCTCCAGCAATGGCGTCAGCCACTCGCGCTTCTGCGCGTCCGTGCCGTACAGCTCCAGCGTTTCCATGTTGCCGGTGTCCGGGGCGGAGCAGTTGAACACCTCGCTCGCCCACTGGGTGCGGCCCATGATCTCGGACAACGGCGCGTATTCGAGGTTGGTCAGCCCGGCGCCGCGGTCGCTATGCGCCAGGAACAGGTTCCACAGCCCGGCGTCCCGCGCCTTCTTCTTCAGTTCCTCGGAGACCGGCACCGGTTGCCAACGGTCGGCAGCGGCGGCGAGCTGGCGGCTGTAGGTCGCCTCGTTCGGGTGGATGTGCTCGTCCATGAACGCCTGCAGCCGGGCGCGCAGGTCCTGCACCTTGGCGCTGTACTCGAATTCCATGTTCCTGCCCCGTCCCGTTCTTCCGGGCCGCGCCGCAGACGTCCGATGTCCCGCGGCAGCGACTGTTCCCGCCCCGATACCGCCACGAACGGCGATGCCTGGCAAGACCGCGCGACGCTCGCGCAAGCGTGAGATGCGCCCGATGCGACGGCTTCGTGGCAATGGCATTAGAGAGGGTTATGCCGATCACCGGAGTTTTGCCTGTGCTGCGCTGGGATTGGCTTGTCCAAAGTATTGGAATTCTGCTCGGCACCTTTGTGCTTGAGGACGCAGCCACCGTGCTGGGCGCGATGGATGTGCAGGTCGGGCGGGTGCCGCTCGCGATGGCATTGGCGGCACTGTATCTCGGCATCGTGCTCGGCGACCTCGGGTTGTACGGGCTCGGGGCGCTCGCGACGCGGGTGCCGTGGGCGCGCCGCTGGGTCGGCCAGAACCGCATGCGGACCGGGCGGGACTGGCTGGGGCAGCGCGTGTTCAAGGTCGTGTTCATCAGCCGCTTCCTCCCCGGCGCCCGCTTGCCGACCTACACGGCGTGCGGCTTCCTCGGCGCCAGCCTGCGCCAGTTCCTGCTTGCGGCGGTGGTCGCCACCCTGATCTGGACGTCGCTGCTGTTCGGCGTCTCCTTGCACGTCGGCCGCTACCTGGTCGACCATCTCGGCGCTTGGCGCTGGGCCGGGATGATCGGCTTCGCGCTGACGATTATCCTGGTCGGACGCGTGGCGGCCCGGCTGCAGGAGTCGCCGCGATGAGCGGGTTCGCCCTCCGCGCCGAGCCCGCCTCGGCGCGAGCCGAAGATCCGGTCATCTCGCTGTTCGAGTTCTGCCCGGGCTGGCTGTTTTATCTGCCGGTGGTCGCGCAGTGGATCTGGCTGGGGCTGCGCTACGGCGACATGAGCCTGCCGACCGCCGCCAACCCGACCATCGAGACGGGGGGCCTGTGCGGCGAGAGCAAGACGGCGATCCTGGACCTGGTGCATCCGGACGTTCAAGACTGCTTCGCCCCCTACGCCAGCGTCCTAACCGGTCCGCACGAGGGGGATGACGCTGCAGCGGCGCTCGCGACCCGCCCGCTCGGCTGGCCGCTGGTGGTCAAGCCCGACATCGGCTGCAACGGCGCCGGGGTCCGCGTCGTCCACGGCCCGGCCCAGCTCACCGCCGCCCTGGCCGACTTTCCCCATGGCGTCCGGGTGGTGTTGCAGGCGTTCGTGGACGCGCCGGGCGAGGCCGGCCTGTTCTACATCCGCCGGCCTGGGGAGGCCCGAGGCCGGATCACCTCGCTCACCCTGAAATCTTCCCCCGTCGTGGTCGGGGACGGACGGACCTGCTTGCGCGACCTGATCCTGGCCCATCCCCGGGCGAGCCGGGTGCCCCAGCTCTACCTGCCGCGCCTCGCCGCCCGGTGGGCCGAAGTCCCGGCGACCGGGGCCGTGGTGCCGTTGGTGTTCACCGGGAACCACTGCAAGGGCTCGGTGTTCCACGACGGCGCCGCCGAGGTCACGCCCGCCCTCACCGCCTGGGCGGAGCGCGTCGCCCGCGGCATTCCCGGGTTCCACTTCGGCCGCATCGACCTGCGCTACCCGACCGATGCTGCATTGCGGCGAGCCGAGGGGCTCACCATTCTGGAGGTGAACGGCGTCGGCTCCGAAGCGACCCATATCTGGGACCCGCGCTGCAGCCTCCGCCAGGCTTACGCATCGCAGTTCTCGCACTACCGGGCTGCCTTCGAGATCGGCCGGGCGATGCGCGCCGCCGGGCACCCGCCCTGTGGCTTGCGGGAGATGAAGCGCCAGTGGCTGCGGCAACGGCGGCTGATGGCATCCTATCCCATGAACGAGTAAGGCACCGAACATGACTGAAACCGACCTGTTCCAACCCGTCAGCCTGGGCGACCTGAAGCTGCCCAACCGTGTCGTCATGGCGCCGCTCACGCGCAGCCGCGCCGGTAGGGGTGACGTGCAAAGCCCTCTGAATGCGGAATACTATCGCCAGCGCAGCAGCGCCGGGCTGATCGTCTGCGAGGCCACCAACATCAGCCAGCAGGGCAAGGGCTATGCCTACACGCCGGGCATCTACACCGAGGAGCAGGTGGCTGGCTGGCGGCTGGTGACGGACGCGGTCCACGTCGCGGGCGGCCGGATCTTCTGCCAGCTCTGGCACGTCGGCCGGATCAGCCATGACAGCCTGCAACCCGGCGGCGCGATGCCGGTGTCCGCCTCCGCGATCCGTCCCGAGGGCCAGGCCTTCACCGAGGACGGCTTCAAGCCGCACCCGACCCCGCGCGCGCTGGAGACGAGCGAGTTGCCCGGCATCGTCGCGATGTACGCCCACGCCGCCGGGTGCGCCAAGCGCGCCGGGTTCGACGGCGTCGAGGTGCACGCGGCGAACGGCTACTTGCTGGAGCAGTTCATGCGCAGCAAGACCAACCGGCGCACCGACGACTACGGCGGCAGCATCGAGAACCGCTGCCGGCTGATGCTGGAATCGGTGGGCGCCGTCGTCGACGTCTGGGGCGGCAAGCGCACCGGCATCCGCTTCTCCCCGGTCAGCCCGGCCAACGACATGGGCGGCACGGCCGACGAGGCGCAGCCGCTGTACGACTACGCCACCGCCGAAATCGGCCGGTTCGGCCTGTGCTACATGCACATCGTCGAGGGCGCGACGCAGGGGCCGCGCGACAACGCGCCGTTCGACTTCGTGAAGATGCGCCGGGCGTTCTCGGGGCTGTACATGGCCAATAACGGCTACGACCTGCACCTCGCCGAGGAGGCCCGGCGCGAGCTGCGGGCGGACCTGATCGCGTTCGGCCGCCCGTTCATCACCAACCCCGACCTGGTGGAGCGCCTGCGGACCGGCGCCGCCCTGGCGCCGTCGGACGACAAGAGGTCGTGGTACGGCGGCGACGGCAAGGGCTACGTCGATTGGCCCACGCTGACCCAGCAGCCGGCCTTCGCCGCCGGCTAGCCGCCTTGCCTTCCGCGCCGGTTTCAGTCAGGACCCGGCGCGGAACAGCACAGGGTAACCTTTATCAATGGACATGCTACAGGCGGTCGGGATCGCGATCCTGCAGGGCGCGACCGAGCTTTTCCCGGTCAGCAGCCTGGGTCACGCGGTGGTGCTGCCCGCGCTGCTGAATTGGAACCTCGACGAGCGGTCGGCGGCGTTCCTGCCATTCCTGGTCATGCTCCATGTCGGCACCGCCGTGGCGCTCCTGGGCTATTTCTGGCGTGACTGGCTGGCGCTGGGCCTGGGCGTGCTCGGGCTGTCAGGCGCGCAGCGGAACCAGGAAAGCCGCCAAGTGCTGCTGCGGATCGTGGTTGCCACCATCCCGGCGGTCATCGTCGGCTTCCTGCTCGAGAAATACGTCCGCGGCCTGTTCGGCGCGCCCCTGATCGCCGCGGCGTTCCTGGCCATCAACGGCGGGTTGCTGCTGTTCGGCGAGCGGCTGCGGGCGGCGGGCGGCCACCGCAAGCTGGCGAGCCTGACCGTGACCGACGCCCTGGTCATCGGCGTGTGGCAGTGCGGCGCCCTGGTCCCGGGCATCTCGCGGTCCGGCGCCACCATCGTGGGCGGCCTGCTGCGCGGCATCGACCACGAGGGCTCGGCGCACTTCTCCTTCCTGATCGCGACGCCGATCATCATCGGCGCAACGGTGCTGGAAGTGCCCAAGCTGCTGCACGAGGACATACCCCCGGGCACGCTGCAGCTCGCGAGCATCGCGGCCGTCGTCGCCGGCATCACCGCCCTGCTGAGCACGGCGTTCCTGATGCGCTACTTCCGCAACCACGACGATTGGGCGCTGAACCCATTCGCGTACTACTGCATCGTCGCCGGCCTCGGCTCCTTGGCCGTGCTCGTGTTCGCTTGAGGCGTTGGCTGCTGCTGGCGGCCCTGCTGGTCGGGGCAGCGGCGCCAGACAATCCCGCCGCTGCCCCGCTGTCACGCGACAACCTGGCCTGGTGGCACGCCCGCCACCTGGCCAAGCTGGCCCGGATCAAGCAGGGCTACGTCGACTTGCTGTTCCTGGGCGACTCGATCATGCAGGATTGGGAGCAGCGCGGGCCGCCGGCGTGGCAGGATTTCGCCCCGGCGTGGCAGCGCTTCTACGGCGACCGGAACGCGGTGAACCTGGGCTTCAAGGGCGACACCACCGCGAGCCTGCTGTGGCGGATCGAGCACGGCGAGGTCGATGGCATCGAGCCGAAGGCGGCGGTGGTGCTGATCGGCGCCAACAACCTGGGCCGGGCGCATTGGTCAACGGAGCAGACCCTGGGCGGGATCGATGCCATCGTCGCCCAACTGCGTGCCCGCCTGCCGCGCACGCGCGTGCTGCTGTTGTCGGTGCTGCCGAGCGAGCGGTCGGACTGGGCATCGCGGACGACGGCCGAGATCAACCGGGGTTTGGCCGGGCGCTACGGCCCCAGCGCCGACGTGACGTTCCTGGACGTGACACCCGTGTTCGAGCGGGACGGCCAGCTCGACCGGACGGCGTTCCTGGATGGTTTCCTGACCCCGCCCGACCCGCTGCTGCACCCGACCGCCCAAGCGCAGGCGCGTCTCTCGGAGGCCATCGAGCCGACGCTGGCGCGGTTGATGGGCGACCGCGTGCATCGGCGAAATGGTGCTGTTGGAGGGGATTGAACTCTCGACCTCTCCCTTACCAAGGGAGTGCTCTACCACTGAGCTACAACAGCGCCGGGCGCCGCTTACCTAGCGAGGCGGCGGGTGCGGCGCAACCCCGGCCGCGGCCCTTGACAGCCACGCATGGGCAACCTTTTCCCGGGCCGGCGTTTTGTCTGTTCCAACCACACCAAAGGTATCCCTCCGCATGGCGACCGAGACTGCTACCGAGTACTACCTCACCGGGCTCCGCAACCAGCACGCCGTCGAGGGCCAGGCCGTCTCGACCGTCGAGGCGCAGCTGGGCCGGATGGAAAGCTACCCTGAGCTCCACGCCCAGATGAAGCAGGAAATCCAGCGCTCGAAGACGCAGGCGCTGCGATTGGAGACCCTGCTGACCAAGCACGGCACGAGCGCATCCGCCACGAAGGAGACCGTCACCTCGATCGTCGGCAAGGTCGCTGGCATCGTGCACGTGACGGCCTCGGACGAGGTGATGAAGAACCTGCTGGCCGCGATCGGCTTCAAGGCGTACGAGATCGCGTCGTACAAGACGCTGATCGCGACGGCGGAAGCGGCCGGCGCGACCGAGGATGTGCCGATGCTGAAGCAGTCCATGACCGAGGAGCAGCAGATGGGTGATTGGCTGGGCGAGCACCTTCCAGCCATCGTGAAGCAGTTCCTGTCGCAGCGGGCCCGCTAAAGCGTCGTTCGTTGCCCGTCGGATAAAGACGCTTCGGCGTCTGCGAGGGGTCGGGCGCATCGACGCGCTTGACCCCCGCTCCCGCATCCGCGAGCTTGCGCCATGAACGAGGCTAAACCCGCCAAACCGACGTTGACCCCACGTGCCCAAGCCGAGCTCGAAGCCCGGCGCGCCCGTGAAGCGGCAGCCCTCCGCGACAACCTCCGGCGGCGCAAGCAGCAACCCAGCCCCGACAAACCGGCCCTGGAACCCACCTAGGCGTTTGCCCCGGCGCGGCCGCTTACGCTACAGCAATGCGGCCCGTTCCCACCCGGAGACCGCTCATGCCCGTGATGGCCGACCGCTGGATCCGCCGCATGGCGCAGGAGCACGGCATGATCGAGCCGTTCGTCGAGACCCAGAAGCGCGACGGCGTCATCAGCTACGGCCTGTCCAGCTACGGTTACGACGCCCGGGTCTCGGACGAGTTCAAGATCTTCACCAACGTCGACTCCGCCATCGTCGACCCGAAGGCGTTCAACCCGGCCAGCTTCGTGGACCGCCAGGGCCCGGTCGCGATCATCCCGCCGAACAGCTTCGCGCTGGCCCACACGGTCGAGTACTTCCGCATCCCCCGCGACATCCTGGTGATCTGCCTCGGCAAATCCACCTACGCCCGTTGCGGCATCATCGTGAACGTGACGCCGCTGGAGCCGGAGTGGGAGGGGCAGGTCACCATCGAAATCAGCAACACCACGCCGCTGCCCGCGAAGATCCACGCCCACGAGGGGATTTGCCAATTCCTGTTCTTGCAGGGTGCGGAACCCTGCGAGACCAGCTATGCCGACAAGGCGGGCAAATACATGCATCAACGGGGCGTCGCCCTGCCGCGAATGTAGGAGAGCCCACATGGACCGAATCCGCATCCGCGGCGGCCGCCCGCTATCCGGGGAAATCCTGATCGGCGGGGCCAAGAACGCGGCGCTGCCGCTGATGGCCGCGGGCCTGCTCACCGAGGAGCGGCTGGTGCTGTCCAACGTGCCGCTGCTGGCCGACATCGACACCATGTCCAGCCTCATCGCCCAGCACGGCCCGGCGGTCGAGCCCGCCAACCTCATCCCGCGCGCGCTGTCCATCGGCGGGCCGATCACCAGCACCGAGGCGCCGTACGACATCGTCCGCAAGATGCGCGCGTCGGTGCTGGTGCTCGGCCCCCTGCTCGCCCGCTGCCGCGAGGCGCGGGTCTCGCTGCCGGGCGGCTGCGCGATCGGCACGCGGCCGGTGGACCTGCACCTGAAGGGCCTGGAGCAGATGGGCGCCGTCATCGACCTCGACGGCGGCTACATCAACGCGACCTGCCCTGGCGGCCTGCGCGGGGCGGCGATCGTGCTGCCGTTCGCCTCCGTCGGCGCCACCGAGAACCTGATGATGGCGGCGAGCCTCGCCGACGGGCTGACCACCATCGCCAACGCGGCGCGCGAACCCGAGATCGGCGACCTCGCCGCGTGCCTGGTCGCGATGGGCGCGCGCATCGACGGCATCGGCACCGGCACGCTGGCCATCGAGGGCGTCGCCCGGCTGCATGCCGCCCACCACCCCATCATCCCCGACCGCATCGAGACCGGCACCTATGCCTGCGCCGCCGCGATCACCGGCGGGTCGGTGCTGCTGCGGGGCGCCGACATCGGCCACCTCGCCGCGGTCGCGCAGGCGCTGGCCGAGGCCGGCGTGGACCTGTCGCCCGAGCCCGGCGGCGTGCGCGTGACCCGGCGCAACGGCCTGCACGGCGCCGACGCGATGACCGAGCCCTACCCCGGCTTCCCGACCGACATGCAGGCGCAGTTCCTGGTGCTGATGTCGGTCGCGGAGGGCGCCGCGATGGTGACGGAGACCATCTTCGAGAACCGTTTCATGCACGTCTCGGAACTGACGCGGATGGGCGCGCGCATCAACGTACACGGCGCGTCGGCCATCGTGCGCGGGGTGCCGGCGCTGTCCGGCGCGCCGGTGATGGCGACCGACCTGCGCGCGTCGGCCTCGCTGGTGATCGCCGGGCTGGCCGCGACCGGCACGACCGTGGTCAACCGCGTCTACCACCTGGACCGGGGCTACGAGGCGCTGGAGCAGAAGCTCGCGGCGTGCGGCGCCGACGTGGAGCGGGTGACAACGCCGGGCTGAGGGTGCTAGGCACCCGGCGACGCGGCGCCTCGCGCCGTCCGACACCATTTCGAGGTCCCGATGACCGCCCCCTTCCCCGCCGCCGCCCTGGCGCCGGAGACGACCCATCCGCTGATCCTCGCCCCGCTGATCCTCGCATTGCCGAAGGGCCGCATCCTCGGCGAGTGCGGCCCGCTGCTCGCGCGCGCGGGCATCCGTCCGGCGGCCGACTACACCGACGAGGACAGCCGCCGCCTGCGGTTCCCGACCGACGACGCGAGCCTGGACGTGGTGCGGGTGCGCCCGTTCGACGTGGCGACCTTCGTGGCGTTCGGCGCGGCGCAGATCGGCATCTGCGGCGCCGACGTGCTGATGGAGTTCGACTACCCCGAAATCTACGCGCCGCTCGACCTGGGTATCGGCCACTGCCGCGTGTCGGTGGCGGAGCCGGCCGAGGGCGTCGGCCTCGACGACACCAGCACCTGGTCGCGCGTCCGGGTGGCGACGAAATACCCCAACGTCGCCCGGCGGCACTTCGCGGCGCGCGGCATCCAGGCGGACGTGGTGCACCTGAACGGCGCGATGGAGCTGGCGCCGGGCCTGGGCCTGTCGCGCCTGATCGTCGACCTCGTGCAGACCGGCTCGACCCTGGCCGCCAACGGCCTGCGCGAGAGCGAGGTGATCGCGCACGTGACCAGCCGGTTGATCGTCAACCGCACGGCGCTGAAGACCCAGCCGGAGGCGGTCGGCGCCTGGATCGCCCGGTTCCAAGCCGCCTTGCAGCCCTCCGCATGAGGCGCCTGGACACCGCCGACCCGGCGTTCGAAGTGGCCTTCTCAGCCCTGCTGGACGAGTCGCGTGAGACGACGGCCCGCGTGGATGGCGCCGTGGCCGAGATCATCGCCGCCGTCCGCCACGGCGGTGATGCGGCCCTGTGCGAGCTGACGGCCCGGTTCGACGGCCAGACCCTGACGCCCGGCCAGCTGCGCGTGACCGCCGAGGAGATCGACGCGGCAACGGCGTCGATCGCGCCGGAGCTGGCGGAGGCGCTGGACCTCGCGGCGCAGCGGATCGAGGCGTTCCACCGGTTGCAGCTGCCGTTCGATATCCGCACGCGAGACGCCGCCGGGCTGACGCTCGGGATGCGCTGGACCCCGCTCGATGCGGTCGGGCTGTATGTGCCGGGCGGCAAGGCGGCGTATCCGTCCTCGGTGCTGATGAACGCCATCCCGGCCCGCGTCGCCGGGGTCGGCCGCGTCGCCATGTGCGTCCCCTGCCCCGGTGGCGTGCTGAACCCGCTGGTGCTGGCGGCGGCGCGGCGGGCCGGGGTGAGCGAGATCTACCGCGTCGGCGGGGCGCAGGCGGTGGCGGCGCTGGCGTACGGGACCGCCACCATCGCCGCGGTGGACCGCATCGTCGGACCCGGCAACGCCTATGTGGCGGAGGCCAAGCGCCAGGTATTCGGCCGCGTCGGCATCGACGGCATCGCCGGGCCGTCCGAGGTGGTCGTGCTGGCGGACCGGACGGCGGACCCGCGCCGGGTCGCGGTGGACCTGCTCGCGCAGGCGGAGCACGACGAGTCGGCGCAGTCGATCCTGATCACCGACGACCCGGCCCTGGCCGACTCCGTCGCGGCGGCGGTCACGGCCGAGTTGCCGACCTTGCCCCGCCACGCCATCGCCGGCGCCAGCTGGCGCGACCACGGCGCGATCATTTTGGTCCGCGACTGGGCCGAAGGCGCCGAGCTGACCAACCGGCTGGCGCCCGAGCATTTGCAGGTGATGACCGCCGCCCCGGAGGCGCTGTTCGCCACCATCCGCCACGCAGGTGCCGCCTTCCTCGGCCATGACTGCCCAGAGGCGGTCGGCGATTACGTCGCCGGGCCGAACCACGTGCTGCCGACGGGCCGCACCGCGCGGTTCGCCTCGGGGCTGTCGGTGTTCGATTTCCTCAAGCGCACCACATGGGCGGCGGCCGATGCCGAGGCGCTCGGCCGGGTCGGGCCGGCAGCGGTGGCGTTGGCGGAGGCCGAGGGCCTGCAGGCCCACGCCCGCAGCGTCGCCATGCGTCTCGGCCAAAGCCGCTCCATCACCGCCCGCGCTTGACCCGGTTGATACGGAACATCATGTTCCGGCCCGAAACAAACACAGGAATGGTGATCTTTGCCCAACGTTTCCGATGTCTAAAGAGGATATGATCGAGTTCAGCGGAACGGTGATGGAGCTTCTGCCCAACGCCATGTTCCGCGTGAAGCTGGATAACGAGCACTCCATCCTCGCCCACACCTCCGGCAAGATGCGCAAGAACCGCATCCGCGTGCTGGCGGGGGACCGCGTGAACGTCGAGATGACGCCGTACGACTTGAGCAAGGGCCGGATCACCTTCCGGTTCAAATAGCTGCCGCCGCTGGTGCTCGCCTCGGCGAGCCCCCGCCGGCTCGCCCTGCTGGCCCAGATCGGGATCGTTCCCGACCGGGTCGCCCCCGCCGACATCGACGAGACGCCGCACCGCGATGAAATCCCGCGCCTGCACGCCCAGCGTCTGGCGCGCGAGAAGGCGGGGGCGGTGGCGACGGCGGACGCGTTCACCCTGGCCGCCGACACCGTGGTCGCGGTCGGCCGCCGCATCCTGCCGAAGGCCGGATCGGCCGCGGAGGTGCGGTCGTGCCTCGCCATGCTGTCCGGACGCCGCCACCACGTGCTGACGGCGGTCGTGCTGATCGGGCCGGATGGGCGGTTGACGGAGCGGCTGAGCGACAGCGGGGTGGTGTTCGCCCGGCTCGCGCCCGCGCAGATCGACGCGTACGCCGACGCCGGCGAGGGCGGTGGCAAGGCGGGCGGCTACGCCATCCAGGGCCACGCCGCCGCGTTCGTCCGCCTGATGACCGGCAGCTACTCCGGCGTGGTCGGGCTGCCGCTGTTCGAGACGGCGCAGCTGCTGCGCGGCCAGGGTTTGATGCGCCCGTGACCAATGCCGTGCTGGCGGCGTGCAGCCCCGGCGAGGTGCGCGTGGCCGCCGTGCGGGGCGGCCGGTTGATCGATTACGCCATTTGGCGGCCGGGCCGCCCGGACGGCGTGGGCGAGGTCCATGCCGGCCGGGTGGCGGCCGTCATGCCCGCGTTGGCAGGCGCGTTCGTGGCGCTGGACGGCGCCGACGGTTTCCTGCCGGACAGCGCGGGCGCGGCCGGGCTGTCGCAGGGCGACGCCGTCGCGGTGCGCATCGTCCGTGCCGCCCAGGGCGGGAAAGGCCCGCGGTTGGCCGCCCTGCCCGACGCCGCCAGCCTGCCGCCACGTCGTCTCCACCCCGGACCGGGCGCGGTGGAGCGCCTCGCCCTGCTGCATTCCGACCTGCCGGTGTTCCTCGACGACCCGGCCCTCGCGAGCGGCTTGCGCGCGGCTTTGGGAGACCGCGTGCAGGTCGGCCCGGCGTTCGACGACGCGCTGGAAACCGAGATCGCGGCCCTCGCGTCGCCCGGCGTGGCGCTTCCGGGTGGGTTGCAGGCGTCCATCCACCCCACCCCCGCGCTGGTCGCGATCGACGTCGACACCGCGGCCTCGTCTGCGTCCCGGCAAGACAAGCGGACACTGCAGCGGGCGCTCAACGAGGCGATGCTGCCGGAACTCGCGCGGCAGATCCGGTTGCGCAACCTGTCGGGGGCGATCCTGGTCGACTTCGCCGGCATGGCGCTGCGGCGTCGCGCGGCACTCGGACCGGCCTTCGCGGCCGCGTTGGCCGGCGATCCGGTGAAGCCGCGCTTCCTGGGCTTCACCGGGCTGGGCTTCGCCGAAATCTCGCGCCCGCGGGTCCACGCCCCGTTGCATGAACTGCTGTCCGGCCCACACGCCGCGGGCCTTGCGGCACTGCGCCGGATCGCCGCCGACTTCGACCCGGCCCGCGCGCCGGTGCTGCGCGCGGCGCCCGCGGTGGTCGCAGCCCTGCAGGCCGACCCGGTGGCCTTGCCCGCCCTTGCACACCGCCTTGGCCGTACCTTGATCCTGCGCTCTGACCCGCAGCTTGGCAGCCGCGGCTGGTCCACGGAGGAGACGCGACGTGAGTGAACCCTGCCCCGTCTGCGGCAAGCCTGCCGCGCCCAAGCTGCGCCCGTTCTGCTCCGCCCGCTGCGCCGACATCGATTTGGGCCGCTGGTTCACCGGCCAATATCGCGTGCCGGGCCCGCCAGCCGACCAGGACGAGAACTCGCCGGGCCGTGACGGGGCTTGATGGCGTCCTTGGGTTGCGCTAACCCTCCGGCCTGCCCGCGCGTGGGCCCAGGTAGCTCAGCTGGTAGAGCATGCGACTGAAAATCGCAGTGTCGGTGGTTCGACTCCGCCCCTGGGCACCATTCCATCTCCGGTCGGAAACCCCGCCATGAACGTCCCTTTGGCGCCGGGCTACGCGACCCACGAGGTGCTCAACCAGCCCGGCGCCCTGCACGACACCAACGCCTACGCCGAGGACCGGCCGCTGGTGGAAGCCGTCGGCGTGTTCGGCGCGGACTGGGCCAACGCCCACCTCCACCGGACCGGCGCCCTGGTCGGCAGCGCCCACGTGCAGGACCTCGCGCGCCAGGCGAACCGGCACCTGCCGGAACTGCGCACGCACGACCGTTTCGGCCATCGCGTCGATATCGTCGAATTCCATCCGGCGTACCACGAGCTGATGCGGCTGATCTACGGCAGCTCCGCGCATTCCTTCGCCTGGACCCACACGCGGCCCGGCGCGCAGGTCGCCCGCGGCGTGCTCAGCTACCTTTGGAACCAGGGCGAGAACGGCGTCTGCTGCCCGATGGGCATGACGTTCGCCGCCATCCCGGCGCTGCGGCACGACCCGGCACTGCTGGCCGAGTGGGCACCGCGGATCAACAGCGCCGAGTATGACCCACGCGCGATCCACGCGGCGCAGAAACCCGGCGCGACGGTCGGCATGGTGATGACCGAGAAGCAGGGCGGCTCGGATTTGCGCGCCACCCTCACCACCGCGCGGCCCGCCTCCGCGCGGCGTGGTTCGAGCGCGGACTACCTGATCACCGGGCACAAATGGTTCTTCTCGGTGCCGATGAGCGACCTGTTCCTCACCCTGGCCCAGACCGAAACCGGGCTGTCCTGCTTCCTCGCCACGGGGTGGCTGCCGGACGGCTCGCGCAACCGGCTGAAGCTGCAGCGGCTCAAGGACAAATGCGGCAACAAGTCGAATGCCAGCTCCGAGGTGGAGTTCCACGACCTGCACGCCGTCATGCTGGGCGACGAGGGCCGCGGCATCCGCACCATCATCGAAATGGCGCACGCGACCCGGCTCGACTTCGCGATCGGCTCCTCCGGCCTGATGCGGCAGGCGCTGAGCCAGGCGGTCCACCACACCAGCAACCGCCGGGCGTTCCAGCGCAGCTTGATCGACCTGCCGCTGATGCGCAACGTGGTCGCAGACCTCGCGGTCGAGAGCGAGGGATTGCTGTGGCTGTCGATGCGCCTCGCCGCGGCGCTGGACCGCTCGGGCGCCGACCGGACGGAAGCGCTGCTGTCGCGCATCTGCACGCCGGTCGCGAAATACTGGCCTGCAAGCGCGCGCCCGCCTTCGTGGCCGAGGCGCTGGAGTGCCACGGCGGCAACGGCTTCATCGCCGACCATTTGATGGAGCGGCTGTACCGGGAAGCGCCGCTGAACGGCATTTGGGAAGGCACCGGGAACGTCGTCTGCCTCGACGTGCTGCGATCGATGCAGCGCGAGCCGGAGACGGTGGACGTGTTCCTGGACGAGGTCCGGCAGGCGCGGGGCGGCAACGCGCGGCTCGATGCCTACGCCGACGACCTCGCCCGCCGCCTGGCCGACCCGGCCGGGCTTGAGCCGGTGGCGCGCCGGGTGGTGGAGATGATGGCGTTCGCGTTGCAGGCGAGCCTGCTGGTGCGCCACTCTACCCCGGCCGTCGCCGACGCGTTCTGCGCCACGCGGCTGGATGGCGACTGGGGTCAGGCGTTCGGCACACTGCCGCGGGGGCTGGACACCCAAGCCATCGTGGACCGGGCGCAGGTCGGAGGCGCTTAACCTTGGCTTAACGCGGTGCATGCTTAATTCAGGACGGTGTTGCCCGGAACGTCCAACCATGTCGATTCGGTCCCGCTGCTGACCGCTGCGACGTTCCCGCTCCGGAGCGGGCATGATGCGCGGCTTCTGGACCTGTCCCAGCGTCTGATGCCACCCGGTTGCCGGGGCCCGATCCGCAAGCGGGTGGGACAGCGCCCCCGATCGTCCGTCGAACCCGTCGCCGCGCAGGAGCAAACGCATGGCTAGCTGGCAGGCCCACGTCTTGGTGTTCATCCTCAAGCTGCGGGTCAAGCGCAAGCTGAAGAACGTGGTCGACGTCGACCAGGCGCGCAAAGGGTTGGTGACGATCAAGTTCCCGATCCCGAAAGGCATTCGGGTCGAACCCGGCGGCGTCGGCGGGATCGCCGGCGAGTGGGTCCAGGCCGATGGCGGGGAGTCCGCGCGGATTCTGTTGTACTTGCACGGCGGGGGATACTTCGTCTGTTCGCCGGAGACGCACCGGCCGATCACGACCGCGTTCGCCAAGCGTGGCTTCCGGGTCTTCGCGCCGGACTACCGCCTCGCGCCGGAGCATCCGTTTCCAGCCGCAGTCGACGATGCCGTCGCTGCCTACCGGGGCCTGGTCGCCAGCGGCATTCCGGCGGAAACCATCACCGTCGCTGGCGACTCCGCGGGCGGCGGGCTCGCCTTGGCGCTGCTGCTGTCCCTGCGTGACGCGGGTGACGTCCTTCCCGCGGCCGCCATGCTGTTCTCGCCCTGGACCGACCTGGCGGCGACCGGGGCGTCGCTGGTCAGCAACGACGCGCGCGATGCCATGTTCCATGGCGACGGGATCAGGCGCTCGACCGAGGTCTACCTGAACGGGGCCGACCCTCGTACGCCGTTGGCATCGCCCCTTTACGCCGATTTGCACGGGCTGCCGCCGCTGATGATCCATGTCGGCTCGTACGAGGTGCTGCTCGACGATTCGACGCGGCTGGGCGAACGGGCGCGCAAAGCGGGTACGACGGTGCAAATCCGGATTTGGCCGGTCGTGCCGCATGTGTGGCAGCTGTTTGCGTGGGTTCCGGAAGCGACGGACTCGATGGACGAGGCGGGCCGGTTCCTAACGGCCGCGGGCAGCGGCGTACGGGACATCGCCGCGTGAGTGGGCGCGGGCGGCCACGATCCTACGACGCATTTTCCGGATACCGAACCGAATGCCTCGATTGCGGCCGTCCCGTCTCAGGCATGAACAGCCACAGCAGCAGCACCGCCACGAATCCAGCGCCGGCTAGCCCCAGCAACGCGCCTTGGACGTGGAAATAGTCCGCCGCGAACCCGGCCAACGTGGTGCTCAGCGTGGCCCCCGCCCCGATCGCCAACCCGATCGCCCCCATGCACAGGTTGAACCGCCCGGTGCCGCGGGTGATGTCGGCCACCACCAGCGGCAGCAAGACGCCGAACACCGCGGCGCTCGCCCCGTCCAGCACCTGGAACAGCACGACGGTCTCCGGCTGCGTCGAGAAGGCGAGCAGCACGCCCCGTAGCGGCACGGCCGAGAACCCGGCGATCAGGACCAACCGGCGACCGAACTGGTCCGCCCACCGCCCCACGGCCGGCGACAGCGCGGCCACCACGAACTGCGGCACCACCAGGCAGGCGGCGATCACCAGTTCGGCTACGCTGCCCGCGCGCTTGGTCACTTCGGCCGCCGCCAAGGGAAGCATGGCCGCGTTGGCGAGGTGAAAGCACGCGCAGCACAGCCCGAACACGAGCAGCCGGGGGTCCGACAGCGCTTCCCGGAGTGGTTGGCGCGCCGGCCGCGCTTCCGGGACGCCGCCGGGCTCGTCGCGGACTAGGCGCAGGAACCCGATCGCCGGAAACGCCAGGACGACCGTCAGCAGGAACACCGACCGCTCGGAGACGTAGTAGCCGATCGCCCCCATCGCCGCAGCCGCCAGGCCACTGCCGATCGAGGCGAAGCGGGCGTTGCGGCCGAGGCGCTCGCCGAACGAGATGTGACCCGCGGCGGCGACCGTCATGCTCATGGCCGCGATCGCCGGAGTGATGATGCACCCGGCCGCGCCGTGCACGAATTCCGCGATATAGACCGGCAGGCGCGCCGGCACCAATGCCAGCATCAGCGCGCTGGCCATGATGGACAGGATGGCCATGGTGGTGAGCCAGCGCTTGCTGCGGGCGGCGTCCACCAGCGCGCCCGCGGGCACCTGGCTGACCATGAACGCAACCGTTCCGACGCTCAGCGCCACGCCGATCTGTCCCTGTGTCCAGGCCTGCGCCGTCAAGTAGACCGAGATGAACGGCCCGAAGCCGGTCTGGACGTTGGCCATGAAGAAGTTGAGGCCGTCGAGGCCACGGGCGCTCCGGTCGGGCGGCGCCATCCGCTTGCTACTTGCCGGCGGCAGGAGGCGACTCGGGAGTGGACGACGTCTCGGGCACGGACGGCGGGCCGACGACGGTCGCGGGCTTGGTCGGGTCGGTGTAGTCGGGGGCCGCCTTGATCTGCTCGTCCTGCAGGTTGACGGTCACGCGCGGGTCGGTGGCGTCCGGCGCAGGCACGTGCAGGGCCATCCACGCGACGGCCACACGGCGCGCCCCAACTCCGAGAAAGCCGCCGATGTCGATCACCACGGCGCGCGGCTGCCCCGAAGGCTCCACCAGCACGTCGATGATGCGCCCGATTTCCTTGCCGGACGCGTCGACCACCTTGCGCCCCAGCACTCCCGTCGCAACCATCTGCGACAGTGCGGGTTCCGGCGCCGCCGCGCCGAGCAGCGGTAGGACAGCCAAGGCCAGCCACCAACGTCGCATCGTCGCCTCCACCGTTTCGCATCCTACATTGCCGCCCGTCGCGCAGCGCCCGCAAGCGCGGCGTGGAACTTCGGCGTCCCCGGGCGTTGCGGGCTCCAGGAACGGAGGTCTGCATGACACGCACGAACGACGAGGGACGCGCCGCCCTGCTGGGACTGAGTTTCGCCGTCATGGGCTTGCTGAAGCTGCTGGGTCTGGAGGCGCGAATATTCCGGCGCTGGGGATTGTCGAGCCGCGAAATGCGTCATGTCGGCTTGGCCGAGCTGGGCGGGGCCGCCCTGGTGTCGGCGCGGGAGACGCGCTCGATCGGGGCGGCGGGCCTGGCCGGGCTGTCGGCGGCGATGCTGGTCGCGGAAATCCGCAACCATGAGGTCGAGCTGGTGGTGCCGCGGACGCTGCTGCTGCTGGTCGCCATCGGCGCCGCGATCGGGGCTGGCGCGCGTCCGGCGCGCTGAGCGATAGTTGCGAACCGCGCTGTGCGGCGAAGGATTCCAGGATGAAGTTGACACGCCGCACCGCGTTGGTCGGCACGGGAGCCGCCGGGGCCACGCTCGCCATGCCGGGCCTGATCCGCGCGCAGTCCAGCGCGCCGATCCGTATCGGCGAGATCAACAGCTACTCGACCCAGCCCGAGTTCACCCTGCCGTACCGCAACGGCTGGCAACTGGCCCTGCAGCACGTCAACGACATGGGCGGGGTCGCCGGCCGCAAGCTTGAGATCATCTCCCGCGACGACGCCGGGCGGCCGGAGGATGCGGTGCGCATCGCCGGCGAGCTAGTGCAGGACCAGCACGTGGACCTGCTGGCGGGCGGGTATCTGTCCAATGTCGGGCTGGCGATCAGCGCCTACGCTCTGCAGGCCAAGAAGCTATACGTCGCGGGCGAGCCGCTGACGGACGCCTTGGTGTGGGAGCGCGGCAACCGCTACACCTACCGGCTGCGGCCCTCGACATTCATGCAGGCCGCCATGCTGGTGGAGCGCGCGGTGGCGCTGCCGGCGAAGCGGTGGGTGACGGTGGCGCCCAACTACGAGTATGGGCAGTCGGCGGTGAAATGGTTCAAGCAGCTGCTGAAGGCGCGCCGGCCCGACGTGGAGTTCGTCGGCGAGCAGTGGCCGGCGCTGGGCCGGGTGGATGCCGGCGCGACTGTGGCAGCCCTCGGGCAGCCGACGCCGGACGCGATCTTCAACGTGCTGTTCGGCGCCGACCTGACGGCGTTCGTGCGCCAAGGTAATACCCGCGGCCTGTTCGAGAACCGGGCGGTGGCGTCGCTGCTGACGGGAGAGCCCGAGTACCTCGGCCCGCTCGGCGACGAGACGCCGCCGGGTTGGATCGTCACCGGATATCCGTGGGGCGTGTCGGACGCGCCGGACAACAAGCAGTTCGTGCTGGACTACACCGGCAAATATCACGTGCCGCCGATGATGGGGTCAGTGGTCGGGTCGGCCCTGGTCAACTCCATCGTGGCCGGCATCCTGCGCAGCGGCGACACCGACAGCGAGAAGATGGCCGACGGCTTCGGCGACGCGGCCTTCACCACCCCGTTCGGCATCGTCCACTGGCGCGCCATCGACCACCAAAGCACGCTCGGCACCTATGTCGGCCGCCTCGCGGTCGAGAAGGGCCAGGGCGGCATGGTCGATTGGGCCTACGTCGACGGCGCCAGCGTGATGCCGACCGACGACGAGGTCCGCAAGTTGCGACCCGGCGGCTGAGGCGTGGACCTGAATGAGAAGGCGGTCGAGATCCATCGCCGGCTGTGCGGAGCCTACGGCTGCCCGATCACCTACTTCCATGCGCTGGACCCGCTGAGCGAGCTGGTCAGCTCCCTGCTGTCCCACCGCACCCGCAACGCCGATAGCGGGGCGGCCTTCAAGGCGCTGCGGGCGCGCTACCCCGACTGGGCCGCGGTGGCCGCGGCACCCACCACCGAGATCGAGGCGACGATCTCGGCCGTGACCTGGCCGGAGCAGAAAGCGCCGCGCATCCAGTCGATCCTGCGCGCGATCGAGGCCGAGCGAGGGGCGCTATCGCTCGACTTCCTGGCCGAGCTGTCGGTCGAGGACGCGCGCGACTGGCTCGAGCGCCTGCCCGGCGTGGGACCGAAGACCAGCGCCGCCGTGCTCAGCTTCAGCCTGCTGCGCCGGCCGGCGCTGCCGGTGGACAGCCATCATCACCGGGTCGCGGCCCGCACCGGACTGATCCCGGCGAGCCTGCCGGTCGGTCCTTCGCACCGCGTGCTGGCCGCACAGTTGCCGCCCGACTGGGACGCGCAGCAGATCTACGACAACCACGAGGTGCTGATGCTGCACGGCCAACGCTGCTGCTTCTTTCGAAAGCCGGCGTGCGCACGGTGCCCGTTGCTGGATTTATGCCCGGCCGGGCAGGGCATGCAGCGGGGCACGACGGAGCAGGACCCGGCATCGCCGGCGGCCTAGGGCGGTATCCGACCGATTGAGATGCTCGCCAAAGGCAAGAAGGCCAGGTGGAAGGTTGAGGCTCTGCCTCAAACTCCGCCAAAGGCATGATGCCTTTGGAAACCCGAATAAACGCGGGTCTGGGGCCTCAGGCCCCAGCGGGTCCAGGGCAGAGCCATGGCCTTCTATCTTGCCTTGGGCGGTCATCACATGGCCGGCTAGTATGGGAGCCTTCGTGCGCCCACCAGCACGGAAGACGCTTCAAGGCCGCCTCACGCGTCCTGCCTGGACATCTCCTGCTCGGCCCGCTCCTCCAGGCGCTGCTCGTTGCGTCGCAGCAGCACGATGGCCGTGACCAGGACGATTGCGGCGGCCACGCCGAGGCCGATGCCCAGCGGTCCCGACACGCTGCGTGCGGATTCGCCGAGCGCGTAGGCGCCGAAGCCGTACAGCGCCGACCACGCGACGCCGCCGACGGCATTATAGAACAGGAACGCTTTCCATTCCATGTGCGCGGCACCGGCCAGGAGCGCCACGAAGGTGCGCAGGACGGCGATGAACCGGCCGGCGAACACCACCTTGCCGCCGTGCCGCTTGAACAGGTAGCGCCCGAGCGTCAGGCGTTTCTGGGTCAACCCGACATACTTGCCGTAGCGCTCCAGCAGCTTCAGGCCAGCGGACCGGCCGATGAGGTAGCCGAAATTGTCGCCGAGGATCGCGCCGATCGCAGCCGCCAGGACCACGAACCAGATGTCGAGCTTGCCCGTCGTGGCTGCGTAGATCGCAGCGCCGATGATCATGCTTTCGCCCGGAAGCGGAATCCCCATGGCTTCGAGGCAGATGACGCCGCCCACCAGGCCGTAGCCGTAGTGCTGCAGCAGGTGCGTGAGCGCTGCGCCGGAGAACATCGGCTTACTCCCGGAAACTGGCGAGGCTGCGCCGGGCGGAGCCGTCGGGGGCGAAGTTGGCCGGATCGAGCCAGGCGAGCATGGCGTCGCGGCGGGTGGGCCACTCGTCGGCTAGGATCGAGTAGAACGCCGTGTCGCGCGAACGGCCTTTCACCACCTTATGGGCGCGCAGAACGCCCTCGAAGGCGAAGCCGAGCCGGTCGGCCGCCCGGCGCGATGGGGCGTTCAGCGCGTTGCACTTCCACACCAGCCGGCGGTAGCCGAGGTCGTCGGCCGCGAGGCGCAGCAGGATCAACATGGCTTCCGTCCCGGCGCGGGTGCGCTGCATGCGGGGAGCGAACCAGATGTTGCCGAGTTCGATCGCGGCGTTGGCCGGCTCGATCTCCATCAGGGTCAGCCAGCCGGACACGACCCCCGTGCTGACCGGGCGGACGGCCCAGGCCATGGGATCGTGCGTGGCGGCGAAAGCAGCGACGTGGCGGGCCATGGCATCGGCGTCGGCGAACGGGCCATACCCCATGTAGTCCCAGGAGGCATCGGCCTCGCGCGCGGCGTCCCACAATTCGAGCGCGTGGCGGACATGCAGCGGCTCCAGCACGATTTCGCGTCCGAGCAGGCGGACGCGTGCGGGCAGCGGGCGGGGGGTCGCGTCCACGAGGGGACCGAGTGGCGGGGGCACGGCATGGGATTTGGGCATCGAGACTCGATTTTGAAAACGGTGGACATCTGCACCGGGCGGGTGAACGGTTGGATGCTAGCAACATCAAGGGATACGTCCATGCCTCGCAAAAGCCTGCTGCTTGCCGCCGCCGCCTGCCTGGTGGCGGCGGGCGCGCGTGCCGAGACGATGAAGTTCCACGGCGACATGAACGGTGCGTCCCAAGTCCCGGCCAAGACGACCGAGGGCCGCGGCACGACCGACGCGACGTTCGACACCTCGACCAAGACGCTCAGCTACACGATGACCTACTCCGGCCTGTCTGGCCCGGCGACTGCCGCCCATCTGCACGGGCCGGCTGAACCGGGCGCGAATGCCGGGGTCGCCGTGCCGATCGCGGCCCCGCTGACCAGCCCAGTGAAGGGGACGGCCATCCTGACGGACGCCCAGATGGCCGACTTGGAGGCGGGCAAGCTTTACGCGAACGTGCACACGGCGGCGAACCCGGCCGGGGAGATTCGTGGGCAGCTCACGCCAGCCAAGTAGCCAGGCCAATCCGCGGTCATGGCCCTCCAAGCCGGGCCATGACCGCGGCGCTGGGGATCAGTCTACCTTCGGGGCCGCGGGAGCGACGGCGCTCGGGACCGGTGTGGGTTTGGCCGCCGCGCCAACGTCGTGGGCGGTGGCGACACGGTGCACGCGAGCCGGATGATGATGCCGAACCGCAGGCGCGGCACCCTGGGCGAACGCTGGAACGGCGGCGCCAAGCATCGCCACCGACAGCAGGAGACGGGAAAGATTGGCCATGAAGATGTCCCTCAGTATCCGGCCCGATCGCCGAACCTCGGCACTTTCCTGAATAGGGATGGCCCCACTGGGGCGGCTTCGTGTCTGAGGCATGGCAAAGATCCCTCTCCTGCGAGCAGGAGAGGGATCGGCCAGCCTCAGTGCGCCGTCGCCCCCTCCGCGCCGATGCCGGTTTGCGACCGGACGTACTGCGCCTCGAACTTGCCGGCCTCGGTGCGGGCCTGGGCGCTGCGGTCCATGAGCGACACCAGCCAGCAGCCGGCGAAGGCGAGTGGCATGGAGAACAGCGCCGGGGCGTTGTAGGGGAAGATGCCGGCCGGGAAGCCCAGCACGTCGTGCCAGATCGACGGGCTGAGCACGGTGAGGGTCACCGCGCTGACCAGCCCGAGCCAGCCGCCGACCGCAGCGCCCTTGGTGGTCAGCCCCTTCCAGTACATCGACAGCAGCAGCACCGGAAAGTTGGCGCTGGCCGCGATGGCGAAGGCGAGGCCCACCATGAACGCCACGTTGATCTTCTCGAACGCGATGCCGAGCACGATCGCGACGACGCCGAGCGCCACGGTCGCCATCTTGGAGACGCGGACCTCGGTTTTCTCGTCCACCCGCCCGTGCCGGATCACGCTGGCGTACAGGTCGTGGCTGACGGCGCTGGCGCCCGAGAGCGTGAGGCCGGACACCACCGCGAGGATGGTCGCGAATGCCACCGCGGAGATGAAGCCGAACAGCGCGTCGCCCCCGACGGCGCGGGCCAAGTGGATCGCCGGCATGTTGCCGCCCCCCTTCAACGCCGCCGCGGCGGTGAACCCGCCCGCTGCCGGGTTGGCCGCGAAGTCCGGGTTGGTGCCGACGAGCACGATGGCGCCGAAACCGATGATGAAGGTCAGGATGTAGAAATAGCCGATGAACGAGGTCGCGTAGAGCACGGACTTCCGCGCGGCCTTCGCGTCGGCCACGGTGAAGAAGCGCATCAGGATGTGCGGCAACCCGGCGGTCCCGAACATCAGCGCGAGGCCGAGGGAGATGGTTCCGACCGCGTTGGACACGAACGCGCCCGGCGCCATGATCGCGGTGTGCTTGGGATGGACCTGGACGGCCTTCTCGAACATGGCGATCGGGCTGAAATCGAACGCCTTCAACGCCATGAAGGCCATGAACGAGGCGCCGCACAGCAGCAGCACGGCCTTGATGATCTGCACCCAGGTGGTCGCGAGCATGCCGCCGAAGGTCACGTAGCAGATCATCAGCACGCCCACGAGCACCACGGCATACTGGTATTCGAGCCCGAACAGCAGCTTGATCAACTGGCCCGCGCCGACCATCTGCGCGATGAGATAGAAGGCGACCACCACCAGGGTGCCGCTCGCGGACAGGATCCGCATCGGCGTGGGACTCAGCCGGTAGGACACGACGTCTGCGAACGTGTATTTTCCGAGGTTGCGCAACCGCTCCGCCATGAGGAACATGACGATCGGCCAGCCGACCAGGAAGCCGACCGAGTAGATCAGCCCGTCATAGCCATTGGAGTAAACCAGGGCCGCGATGCCCAGGAACGACGCCGCCGACATGTAGTCGCCGGCGATCGCGAGCCCGTTCTGCAGCCCGGTGATGCCGCCGCCGGCCGCGTAGAAATCCGCCGCGGTGGTGGTGCGCCGCGACGCCCAGAACGTGATGCCGAGCGTGAGCAGGACGAACCCGAGGAACATGGTGATCGCAACCACGTTCAGCGGCTGCTTCTCCACCTGGCCGAGATCGGGGCCGGCGGCGAGGGCGATGCGGCTGACGAGCAGCAGCGCTCCGGCTGGGAGCCAGGTGAGCAGACGGCTCATCGCACGCTTCCAGCCAAGTTGGCCCCCATCGGCAGCGGCCTTGCCTCGGCTTGTCCGACGATCTCGCGCGTCAGGCGGTCGAACTCGCCGTTGGCCCGGATGACATAGACCCCGGTCAGCACCACGGCCGATACCATGACGCCGAGGCCGATGGGGAACGCCAAGGTCAGCGGACCGCCGCCGATCGGCTGTGCAACGACATCGTGCGCGAATGCAACGAGAAAGATGAAGCCGAAATAAATCACGAGCATCAACACGCACAGAACGGTGCTGAAGCTGTTCCGCTTGCGTTCAAGTTCAAGAAAACGCGGATGATTGCGGATGCGCGTTACGTCGTAGGCGTCCATGGCCGGTGTCCTCCGTCGCGGCTGCTTAACGAGCCGCTCATATTGTGGGTCCGGCGCGAACCGGCCCTGATTCACTATCCGGGTATGACGAGGTGAATGCAAGATTGTGCAGTCTCAATTGCGAGGCTTACGGCAAAAAACTGTCAGAGCAGACGCAGCAGCACGAACCCTCCCACCAGACTGACGGCGGCGACGGTGGTCACCAGGGTCAGCCGGCGCTCGATGAAGGCGCGAACCGGCTCGCCGAACAGGCGCAACAGGAGGGCGACCAGAAAAAACCGAAGCCCCCGCGTGGCGATGCTGGCGGCGACGAACATTGGGAAGCTGAACTTGGCCGCCCCGGACGCGATCGTCACGATCTTGTAAGGGATCGGTGTAAGGCCTTTGATGAGAATGATTTCCAGCCCGTATTCCGCGAACCGCGCCTGGAAGGCGGCGTAGGCGTCCTCGTAGTGGTACAGTCGCAGCAGCGGCGCCGCCACTTGGTCATAGAGCGCGTAGCCGATCATGTAGCCCAGCATCCCGCCCAGCACGCTGGCGACGGTGCAGATCGCGGCGTACTGCCAGGCGCGATGCGGCCGGGCGAGCGCCATCGGCACCAGGAGCGCATCGGGCGGCACCGGAAAGAAGCTGCTTTCGGCGAACGCGATCGCCGCCAGCCAGAGCGGCGCGCGCGGGCTTGCGGCGAGCAGCAGCACGCGGTGGTAAAAACGACGGAGCATGGGGCGGCCTCTCGATGATCCGGCCGTGCCATGCCACGGGGGCGGCGCCGTTCATAGCCCGCTCCCTGGCAAGCGGCGTCGCCACCGGCTAGGCTTCGCCGTCCCCCTCGAAAGTCCCCGCATGATCCCTGCCCGTTTCGCGTGCGCCGCCATCGCGGTGTTGCCGCTGTTCGCCGGGAGCGCCGCCGCGCAGGCGCTCCCCCATGGCTGGCTGTTCGGGACCTGGACCGGCGGCCTGTTCCCGGTCACGCCGGGCGCACTGTCCGAGGCGTGCCGCACACCGACGGTCGTGTTCTCGAAAGATACCGTGTCCCGGTCCTCGCTGATCGACCCGGCGTTCACTCAACGCGCCATCGAGACGGTACGCGCCAATCCCAGAAGCGCCGAGTTTCGTTTCAGTGCTGCGCTGCCTGCCGCCACCGGCATTTCCGCCCAAAGCCTCGACGCCGGGTTCGGCTGTGAGACCACGGACGTGCTGCACGTGGCGCGCAACGGAGACAACGAGATCAGTTTTCCCGGTTGCGCCGATTTCCCTAACCCGCTGGTGCGCTGCCCCACTCGCTGAGCCTGGGCGGCCCAGCTCAACGTATGCCTCCTACGCCGCCCGCCGCCCGCGCCGGGCTCGACCTGCTCGCCCGCCTCGACCCGGATTTGGCCGGGATCGAACGTGCGGCCGGCCCCCTGCCCTGGCGCTCCCGGCCCGACGGATTTGCCGGGTTGCTGCAGGCGATCGTCGGGCAGCAGATTAGCAACCAGGCAGCCGCGGCCATCTGGCGGCGCTTGTCGGTGCTGCCCGGCGCACTGACGGCGGACGGGCTGACCGGGCTGGACGACGCCGCCTTGCGAACGGCCGGACTGTCCCGCCCGAAGGTGCTGCACGCCCGGGCTTTGGCGCGAGCGTTCACCGATGGAACGCTGAGCGCCGCGGGCCTGGCGGCGATGGATGACCCGTCTGCGGTGGCGGCGATCTGCGGCGTGCGTGGCCTTGGACCCTGGACGGCGGAAATCTACCTCCTGTTCGCGCTGGGGCGGCACGACGTGTTTCCGGCCGGCGACCTCGCCTTGGCAGCGGCTGCGGCGGCGCTGAAGCACCTGCCGGCACGCCCCACGCCGGCCGCGTTGCGCGTGTTGGCAGAGCCGTGGCGGCCGCATCGCGCATTGGCGGCACGGCTGCTTTGGCACCATTGGCGCCACCTTACCGGCCGTCCTGCGATGGACGACGTGTTGCCGCTGCCCGGAGAGCCACCGACGCCCTAGCCGTCCTTCGGCAGGCCTTCCACGTTCTCGCTGCCCCGGCGCCAGCGATGGGTGCTGGAGCCGAACGCCAGCAGCCGCCCCGTGCTGTCCCGCGCCTCCGACTTCGCGAAATACAGGGTCCGGCCGGCGCTGACGACCTCGCCCGTGACGGTGAGCCGCCCGTCATGCGATTGGCCGACGAACCGGCAGTTCAGGTCGACCGTGACGGCCCACCGCCGATGTCCCTTGACGCTGCACCAAACGCCTGCAGCCCCGCCCGCCTCGTCCAGCAACGCCAGCAGGACGCCACCGTGCAGGATGCCGGCGCGGTTCAAATGACGCCGCTGGGTATCCAGCTCAAGCAGGACGAAGCCCTCGCGCCAGTCTTTGCGCACGACGCCGATCAGGTCGTGGAAGTCGTGTTGTTCGTCCATGGCCCTCGCATCGCCCGTCGCGTCAGGCCCGTCAACCGGCTTGCACGGCCTGCACGGCGGTCTCAAGCTCGCCGAAGGTCGGCATATGCTCGTTCGGCGCCATCTTGCGCCCGGTCTCGACGCTGATTTGCGGAGCGTTCCCATGCAGGTGGGCCACGAGAACCGCGCGTATCACCTCGAAATACTTACTTTCCTCCTCCACGATGCCTTTGATTCGCGCGGCGAACGGCCCGGCCATCCCGTACGCCAGCAGCACGCCGAGGAACGTGCCGACCAGCGCTCCGCCGATCATCGCGCCCAGCACGGCGGGCGGCTCATTGATGTGCGACATCGTCTTGATGACGCCCAGCACAGCCGCCACGATGCCAAGGGCCGGCAAGCCATCCGCCATGACCTGCAACGCGTGCGCGCCGTGCAGCTCCTCCTGCAAGGTTTTTTTCGTAACTGCTCAACCCGCTTGTAGCTGACGTTCGCGAAGGGTGCGCACGGGGCTCTTGACGCGGTAACGGACGACTCGATTCAAGGCGGTGGTGACTCCGCCATTCGACCTTTCCAAACTCACAT